>ERZ772900.61-NODE-61-length-93597-cov-14.821278_pt1 | contig 93597 bp, 104 predicted proteins | sample MGYA00512124_ERZ772900 | MGnify/ENA primary metagenome ERZ772900 (study PRJEB29015, sample SAMEA2737716) | human gut metagenome | biome: human gut; feature: human-associated habitat; material: faeces | place: China | collected 2012 ... | reverse complement strand
CCTAAACTGGCTGACGCTGTAAGAAAATACAAAGCAGCAAAAGCAAACAGCTAATGAAAACCGATTGGTTTTGAAATAAGCAAATGAAGGGCTCTCCGAAAGGAGAGTCCTTTTTTATCCGGAAACGGGGAAAGGAAATGTTTTTTACAGAAGGACAGATAGATATTTGGAGGCGGATTTGTTTTGCCGAAGGATAGGTCTGTTGATTTTCGAGAAAAAGCATTGTGCAATTTGTTTAAAAAATAATGGAAAGATGGCTTGTTTTTTTATCGGAAATCAAAGAAAAATTCTGAAAAAATGCAAAAAAACACTTGCAATCCCTGTCTTTATGCCTTATAATAATAGCTGTTGTGACATAGAGTGTTGATACGGAAGGTTGCCGAAGCCGATGAATCAAGGGCTTACGGGTTTTTCCGAGGAGCGATGTCCAGTTCAAAGAAACCGGGCGACAAGGTCACTGTACTGAATATTTTGGGTTTGACTTACCAACAGGGTAAGTTTGCGTATCTGACGTTGCTGGATACACCCGGATGAGTGTGCAGTCACCACTTGTCGTGCTGAAATCAAAAAGTACGAAAAGGAGGGGACTTTTTTTATGGCTAATCCCAAAATCAGAATCAGTCTCAAAGCTTACGATCACAAACTGATCGACCAGTCTGCAGCGCAGATCATTGAAACAGCAAAGAAAACAGGTGCACAGATCAGCGGCCCTATCCCTCTTCCCACAAAGAAGGAAGTTGTAACAATCATCAGAGCGGTGCATAAATACAAAGACTCTCGTGAACAGTTCGAAATGAGAACTCACAAGAGACTGATTGACATTCTTAGCCCTACACCCAAGACAGCAGACGCGCTGAGCCGTCTGGATCTGCCCGCAGGCGTAGACATTACTCTGAAAGTGATGAAATAATCAACGCTATCCCACACAGCAACGAGCGAAGGTTATTTTTAAACTTTATAAAGAAAACATCCAAAAAAGCTGGTTTATATAAGATAGATAGGTAACAGGAAGTTACAACTCTTATATGACTAGAATGATTACCTGACGAAGGCGAAGACTTCCGAAGGCAATCCGCTGTAGAAAATTAGGAGGTGCAACGAAATGAAAAAGGCGATCATCGCTAAGAAAATTGGTATGACACAGGTTTTCACAGAAAACGGTGCGCTGGTACCAGTTACAGTTCTTGAAGCAGGCCCCTGCGTTGTTATCCAGAAGAAAACAATGGAAAACGACGGCTATGAAGCAATTCAGGTTGGCTTTGCCGATGCAAAGGAAAAGAAAGTAACAAAGCCCATGAAGGGCCATTTCACAAAAGCAGGCGTAGCTGCTAAGAAATATGTGAAAGAATTCAAATTGGAAGATGCAGCAAACTATGAGGTTGGCGCAGAAATCAAAGCTGATGTGTTCGCAGCAGGCGACAAGGTTGACGCAAGCGGCGTTTCCAAAGGTAAAGGTTTCCAGAGTACAATTAAGAGATACAATGCATCCAGAGGGCCTATGGGTCACGGTTCCAAATCTCACAGAGTAGTAGGTTCCATGGGTTCTTCCGCTTACCCCAGCCGTGTTAAAAAAGGCAAAAGAATGCCCGGTCACATGGGTAGCGCAAATGTAACTATCCAGAATCTTGAAATTGTACGTGCTGATGCAGAAAAGAACCTGCTGCTGATCAAGGGCGCAGTTCCCGGTCCTAAGGGTTCCGTTCTGGTAATCAAAGACAGCGTAAAGGCTTGATAAACTTTACGAAAGGAGGAAACTAACATGGCAAATGTTGCAGTATTAAATATGGCAGGCGCTCAGGTAGGCACAATCGAGCTGAATGACGCTATTTTCGGTATTGAAGCAAATGAACATGTGATGCACCTGGCTGTAGTACAGTATCTGGCAAACCAGAGACAGGGCACACAGAGCACAAAAACACGCGCTGAAGTTCGTGGCGGTGGTAGAAAACCTTACAGACAGAAAGGTACCGGCAGAGCAAGACAGGGCTCCATCCGTTCCCCTCAGTGGGTTGGCGGTGGCGTTGTATTCGCTCCCAAGCCCAGAGATTATTCCTTCAAGCTGAACAAGAAGGTGAAAAGACTGGCACTGCAGTCCGCACTTTCCACAAAGGTTGCGAAAGGCAAAATCATCGTTCTGGATGAGCTGACACTGTCTGAAGTAAAGACAAAAGAAATGGTGAAGGTTCTGGGCAACATCAAATGCGACAACGCACTGATCGTTATGGACGGCTCCAACGAAAACGTAATGCTGTCCGCTAGAAATATTCCCACAGTTAAGACAGCTTCCGTAAACACAATCAATGTTTACGACCTGCTGAAATACAACAATCTGGTTGTAACAAAAGAAGCAGTAGAAAAAATCCAGGAGGTGTACGCATAATGGCTGATCTGAAATTTTACGACGTAATCGAAAGACCCGTAATCACAGAAAACAGTATGTCTGTACTGGATGAAAAGAAATATACTTTCATCGTACACCCTGAAGCAACAAAGGCTCAGATTAAAGATGCTGTTGAAAAAATGTTCGAAGGCGCTAAGGTAGCTTCTGTAAACACAATGAACTACGATGGCAAGCCTAAAAGAAGAGGTATGTTCTTCGGCAAAACAAAGAAATATAAAAAAGCAGTTGTGAAACTGACAGCTGACAGCAAAGATATTGAAATTTTTATGGGCATGTAAGCGATAAAAGCACTGAGAAGTGATTGGTTGGAGCGCAAGCTTGCTTGCAGCGAGAACCAAGCATTTATCAGTCGAACGGTATGAGTAAAATGTGAAGCATTTTACGAATAACGAGCTTTCGAGCAACCACATAAAATCTTTAAGTGTAAACTTGCAAAACACACGGAAACGTGTAGACGATATAAAAATCCGAAAGGAGTGGAAACAAGAGATGGCAATTAAGAGATATAAACCCTATACACCATCCAGAAGACACATGACTGTGTCCGCATTCGATGAAATTACAAAATCCACGCCCGAAAAATCTCTGGTAGTACACCTGAGAAAAACTTCCGGCAGAAACAACCAGGGTAAGCTGACAGTACGTCACCATGGCGGCGGCGCTAAAATCAAATACAGACTGGTTGACTTTAAACGTAACAAAGACGGCGTACCTGCAATTGTTAGGGCGATTGAATACGATCCCAACAGAACAGCAAACATCGCTCTGATTGTTTATGCAGACGGCGTAAAATCCTATATTCTGGCTCCTGCAGGTCTGAAGGTTGGCGATCATCTGATGAACGGCCCCGAAGCAGAAGTTAAGCTGGGCAACACACTGCCTATGAGCAAAATCCCCGTTGGTGCTTCCATTCACAACATCGAAATGAAGCCCGGCAAAGGCGGTCAGCTGGTACGTTCCGCAGGGAATGTTGGTCAGCTGATGGCAAAAGAAGGCAAATATGCAACAGTTAAGCTGCCTTCCGGCGAAATGAGACTGCTGCCTATCGAATGCAGAGCAACAATCGGTCAGATCGGTAATGCAGACCACGAGCTGGTTCACATCGGTAAAGCCGGCAGAAAACGTCACATGGGCGTTAGACCTACAGTAAGAGGTTCCGTAATGAACCCTAACGATCACCCTCACGGCGGTGGTGAAGGTAGAGCACCTATCGGTCGTCCTGCTCCTATGACACCTTGGGGCAAGCCTGCAATGGGTTACAAGACAAGAAACAAACACAAAGCTTCCAACAAGTATATTGTTCGCCGCAGAAACGGCTAATAGATCCGAATGTGCCTAAGGCAGCTTAGGCACGAACAGAAAAAATAAGGAGGATTCATCAATGAGCAGATCTTTGAAAAAAGGACCTTTCGCTGACGATCATCTGCTGAAGAAGATCGATGCTATGAACGCAGCAGGCGAAAAGAACGTAATCAAAACATGGTCTCGTCGTTCTACAATCTACCCCGATATGATCGGTCACACAATCGCAGTTTATGACGGCAGAAAGCACGTGCCTGTATATATCACAGAAGACATGGTAGGCCACAAACTGGGCGAATTTGCACTGACAAGAACTTACAGAGGTCATGGCAAAGACGCAGAAAAGAAATCTAGAGTTCGCTAATTTATCCGATAACGAAAGGAGGTTTCGTTCATGGCAAAAGGTCATAGAAGCCAAATCAAAAAAGAAAGAAACATTGCAACACAGGAAAAAAGACCTCATGCTACTGCTAAATACGTAGGCATCCCCGCTCCCAAGGCGAAAATCGTTCTGGATCAGATTAAAGGCAAGGATGTTGCTACAGCAGCAGCAATGTTGAACTATAGCCCCAGACTGGCAGCAGAAATCATCGGTAAAGTACTGAAATCCGCTGTAGCTAACGCAGAAAACAACCTGGGTATGGACGTAAGCAAACTGTATGTGGAAGAAGTAAGTGCAGATCAGGGCCCTACAATGAAGAGAATTCGCCCCAGAGCACAGGGCAGAGCATATCGCATTCTGAAGAGATCTTGCCATATTTCCATCATTCTCAATGAGAGATAAGGAGGTACGAAATGGGACAGAAGGTTAACCCTCATGGTTTAAGAGTAGGTATCATCAAAGATTGGGATGCAAAATGGTATGCAGAAAAAGACTTTGCTGATAACCTGGTAGAAGACGTTAAAATCAGAAAATTCATCAAGAAGAGACTGTACGATGCAGGCATTTCCAAGATTACAATCGAAAGAACAGCCGGCAGAGTAAAGATCAGCGTATACACAGCAAAACCCGGTATTGTTATCGGTAAGAACGGTGCATCCATCGAAGCACTGAAGGCTGAGTTGCAGAAAATGACAGCACAGAAGGTTGCTGTAAACATCGAAGAAGTAAAGAGACCCGAACTGGATGCACAGCTGGTAGCTGAAAACATTGCACTGCAGCTGGAAAACCGTGTGACATTCCGTCGTGCGATGAAGCAGGCAATGGGCAGAACAATGAAGTTCGGCGCAAAGGGTATCAAGACAATGGTAAGCGGTCGTCTGGGCGGCGCAGATATCGCGCGTGGCGAATCCTACCACGAAGGTACAATTCCCCTTCAGACACTGAGAGCTGACATCGACTATGGCTTTGCTGAAGCAGATACAACATACGGCAAACTGGGCGTAAAGGTTTGGATCTACAAAGGCGAAGTACTTCCTGTAAAGAATAATAAAAAGTAAGGAGGCGCTAAAGAATCATGTTAATGCCTAAAAGAGTAAAACATCGTAAACAGCAGAGAGGCAAAATGAGAGGCCGTGCATATAGAGGCAACAAAGTAACATACGGCGATTTCGGTATTATGGCGATGGAACCCACATGGATCACATCCAACCAGATCGAAGCAGCACGAGTTGCTATGACAAGACATATCAAACGTGGCGGTGACGTTTGGATCAAAGTATTCCCTGACAAACCCGTATCCGCAAAACCTATCGGTACTCGTATGGGTTCCGGTAAAGGCGCACCTGAATACTGGGTTGCAGTAGTAAAACCCGGCAGAGTAATGTTCGAAATCGGTGGCGTAGAAGAAGATAAGGCAAGAGAAGCGCTGAGACTGGCAATTCACAAACTGCCTATCAAGTGCAAAATCGTATCTAAAGCAGAAGCAGAAGAAATGGCAGGTGAACATCAGTGAAAACAAAAGGTTATGTAAATGAATTGATGGGTAAAACTGCAGATGAATTACAGAAGGACCTTGTTTCCGCGAAGAAAGAGCTGTTCAACCTGAGATTCCAGAACGCAACAAACCAGCTGGACAATACAGCGAGAATCAAGGAAGTTCGTAAGAACATCGCAAGAATCCAGACAATCATCACAAAGAAAGCAAGAGAAGTAAAATAATAGATATTCCGTTCGTTGAAAGGAGGAAATCATCGTGGAAAGAAATCTTCGTAAAACCAGAATTGGTAGAGTAGTTAGCGACAAGATGGACAAAACAATCGTTGTTGCTGTTGAAGATAAAGTAAAACACCCTCTGTATGGCAAAATCGTTAACAGAACATACAAACTGAAAGCTCATGACGAAAACAACGAATGCGGTATCGGCGATCGTGTTAAAGTTATGGAAACAAGACCTCTGTCCAAGGACAAGAGATGGAGACTTGTAAGCATCATCGAAAAAGCAAAATAATCCTTTTTGGAGAGGAGGACGAAATATGGTTCAGCAGGAAACCAGATTAAAAGTAGCAGATAACTCCGGGGCGAAAGAACTTCTGTGCATCAGAGTTCTGGGCGGCTCCACAAGAAGATATGCAGGCGTGGGCGACATCATTGTTGCTGCGGTTAAAGACGCAACACCCGGCGGCGTTGTAAAAAAAGGTGATGTAGTAAAGGCTGTTGTAGTAAGAACAGTTCATCCCGTAGGCAGAGCAGACGGCAGCTACATCAAATTCGACGAAAACGCAGCTGTAATTATCAAAGACGACAAAAACCCCAGAGGTACTCGTATCTTTGGGCCCGTTGCAAGAGAGCTGAGAGAAAAACAGTTCATGAAGATTCTTTCTCTGGCTCCCGAAGTACTGTAATAGGAGGTGCGACAGGTGGCTAATATGAAACTGAAAACCGGTGACAAGGTAGTTGTTATTGCCGGTAAGGATAAAGGCAAAGAAGGCAAGATTGTTGCTGTAGATAAAAAGAACAACCGCGTAATGGTTGAAGGCGTGAACATGGTTTCCAAACACACAAAACCCAACGCACAGAACCAGCAGGGCGGCATCATCAAGAAGGAAAACTTCATTCATGCTTCCAACGTAATGTACCTGCATAACGGCAAGGCTACAAGACTGGGCGCTATGATCAAAGATGGTAAAAAGGTAAGAGTAGCAAAGAAAACAGGCGAAGTAATCGACTAATAAATACCTGGTGAAAGGAGGCAAACAATGAGCAGATTAAAAGACTTCTATGAAGCACAGATCGTTCCTGAAATGACTAAGAAATTTTCTTATACAAATAAACTGGCTGTTCCCAAACTGGAAAAGATCATTATCAACATGGGCGTTGGCGAAGCAAGAGAAAACGCTAAGGTTCTGGATGGCGCTGTAAGAGATATGAGCATTATCTCCGGTCAGAAACCTGTAGTAACAAAGGCAAAAAAATCCATCGCGAACTTCAAGCTGCGTGAAGGTATGAACATTGGCTGCAAGGTTACTCTGAGAGGCGACAGAATGTATGAATTCACAGACAGACTGGTAAACATCGCACTGCCTCGTGTACGTGACTTCCGTGGCGTAAAAGCAAACAGCTTTGACGGCAGAGGTAACTACACAATGGGTATCAAAGAACAGCTGATCTTCCCTGAAATCGAATATGATAAAGTAGACAAGATCAGAGGCATGGACATCGTTTTTGTTACAACAGCAAAAACAGATGAAGAAGCAAGAGAACTGCTGAGACTGTTCGGTATGCCATTCGCTAAATAAGGGAGGGACAAAGATGGCTAAAAAATCTATGAAAGTTAAGCAGCAGAGAGCGCCTAAGTTCTCTACAAGAGCTTATACACGTTGCAGAGTTTGCGGCAGACCCCACTCTGTACTGAAAAAATATGGAATTTGCCGTATTTGCTTCCGTGAACTGGCATACAAAGGTCAGATTCCCGGCGTAAAGAAAGCAAGCTGGTAATTGAAAGGAGGAATTCACAATGTCTATGAGCGACCCTATCGCAGATATGCTGACAAGAATCAGAAATGCTAATACTGCAAAACACGATACAGTAGATGTTCCTTCTTCCAAAATGAAGAAAGCAATCGCTGACATCCTGGTAGCAGAAGGTTACGTAAAAGGTTACGAAGTAATCGAAGACGGTATCAAATCCACACTGCGCATCAGCCTGAAATATGGTGAAGACAAAAACGTAAAAGTAATCACAGGTCTGAAGAGAATTTCCAAACCCGGCCTGAGAGTATTCGCTGGCAAAGACGAGCTGCCTAAAGTTCTGGGTGGTCTGGGCACAGCAATTATTTCCACAGACAAAGGCCTGATGACAGACAAAGCTGCAAGAAAAGCTGGTCTGGGCGGCGAAGTTATCGCTTTCATCTGGTAAGATAGAGACAGAATTATAGGAGGTGCAGACCATGTCCAGAATCGGTAAATTGCCCGTAGTGGTACCCGCTGGCGTAGAAGTTAAGATTGGCGAAGGCAATCTGCTGACAGTGAAAGGCCCTAAAGGTACACTGGAAAGAAAATTATCCGCAGACATGAACATCGCAATGGAAGACGGTCAGATCGTAGTTACAAGACCCAGCGATCTGAAGAAGCATAGAGCATTACACGGCCTGACAAGAACACTGATCCACAACATGATTGTTGGTGTTACAGAAGGCTATGAAAAGACACTGGAAATCAACGGTGTAGGTTACAGAGCAGCAAAATCCGGTAAGAAGCTGACACTGACACTGGGTTATTCTCACCCTGTAGAAATGGAAGATCCCGCAGGCATCGAATCCATCGTTGAGGGTACAAACAAAATTATCGTTAAGGGTATTGATAAAGAAAAAGTAGGTCAGTTTGCAGCCGAAATCAGAACAAAAAGACCTCCCGAACCTTACAAAGGCAAAGGTATCAAATACGCTGACGAACACATCAGACGTAAAGTTGGTAAGACCGGTAAGAAATAATCTGCGCACGGCGGCGTAAGGTATATTTATATCGGAAAGTGACTAATTTTTGAAGAAACGGAGTGAATTTGCTATGATCAATAAGCCCAATCGTGCTGCGGCTCGTGTGAAAAGACACTACAGAATCCGCAACCATGTAAAAGGCACAGCTGCCAGACCTAGACTGGCAGTATTCAGATCCAATAAACACATGTATGCGCAGATCATTGATGACGTTGCGCAGCATACACTGGTTGCAGCATCCACAATGGAAGCTGAAATCGCAAGCAAGGTTGAATACACAAACACAGTAGCAGCTGCTGCTGCAGTAGGTGAAGCTGTTGCAAAGAAAGCAATCGAAAAAGGCATCACTGAAGTAGTATTCGACAGAGGCGGTTTTGTATACCAGGGTAAGGTTCAGGCACTGGCAGAAGCAGCTAGAGAAGCTGGCCTGAAATTCTAAGGCAAGGAGGAAAGTAAGTTGAAAAGAATCGATCCAAGCACTTTAGATCTGAAAGATAAAGTAGTTACCATCAACCGTGTATCCAAGACGGTAAAAGGTGGTCGTACAATGAGATTCTCTGCTCTGGTTGTTGTTGGCGACGGCAATGGCCATGTAGGCTGCGGTATGGGTAAGGCAGCTGAAATTCCCGATGCAATCCGCAAAGGGAAAGAAGCAGCGATGAAAAATATCATCAAAGTAGAAATGAACGATGTAGACAGCATCTACCACGGCGTTACAGGTGAATACGGCAGTGCAAGCGTACTGCTGATGCCCGCTCCCGAAGGTACTGGTATCATCGCCGGCGGTCCCGCGCGTGCGGTTCTGGAACTGGCTGGTATCCGTAACATCAGAACAAAATCCCTGGGCTCCAACAACAAACGTAACGTTGTAAGCGCAACCATCGAAGGTCTGTCCAGAGCGACAACACCCGAAGCTGTTGCGAAACTGCGTGGCATTTCTGTTGAAGAACTCTTAGGTTAAGGAGGATTAGACAGATGGCTGAAATTAAAATCACATTGGTGAAATCCACAATCGGTGCAATTCCCAAACATAAAAGAACAGTTCAGGCGCTGGGTCTGAACAAAACAAACAGTAGTGTAATTCAGCAGGACAATGCGGCAATCAGAGGTATGCTCCATCAGATTAGCCACCTTGTTAAAGTTGAAGAAGTTTGATTTTAGGAGGTGCCCAAATGAACTTATGCGAACTGAGACCCGCTGAAGGCTCCAGAGGTAAAAACTGGAGACGCGGCAGAGGTCATGCAACAGGCAATGGCAAAACAGCCGGCAGAGGCCATAAAGGTGCCGGTCAGCGTTCCGGTACAAGCGGCAAATGCGGCTTTGAAGGCGGCCAGATGCCTCTGTACAGAAGACTTCCTAAGAGAGGCTTCACATGCAGAAACAGCAAAGAAATTGTTGCAATCAACGTTTCCATGCTGAACGTATTTGATAATGATACAGTAGTAGACATTGATGCTTTGAGAAACGTTGGTCTGATCAGCAATCCCAGAGATGGCGTGAAGATCCTTGGCGAAGGCGATCTGGAAAGAAAGCTGACAGTTAAGGTTAACTACTTCAGCAAAACAGCTCAGGAAAAAATTGAAGCGGCCGGCGGCAAAGCAGAGGTGATTTAATTGTTTAAGATTTTCGTTAACTCTTGGAAAACGAAAGAAATTAGAAACAAGATTCTGTACACACTGATGATTTTTGCAATTGTCAGACTGGGTACACAGATCGCCCTGCCCGGTATCGATACCGCAGGTGTAATAGCAGCGAGAGAAAACGCATCCATGGCGGGCACACTTTACAGTGTAATCGCCGGTGGTGCGAACTCCAGCTGGTCTATTTTTGCAATGGGTATCGGCCCCTACATCAACGCATCCATCATTATGCAGCTGTTGACGATTGCGATTCCCAAGTTCGAACAGCTTTCCAAGGAAGGTCCGGACGGACGAAAGAAGCTGCAGTCCTATAGCAGATATCTGACGGTTATTCTGGCGTTGATTCAGGGTATCGGTCTGACTTACACATACCATAACATGTATCTGGTGCATAGTCCTCTGGTTTATGTTGCATCTGTATTTTGTCTGGTATGCGGCTCCACATTTGTTATGTGGTTGGCGGAGCAGATTACTGCAAGCGGAATCGGCAACGGTTCCTCTATGATTATCTTCATCAACATCGTTTCCAACCTGCCTACAGGCGCAGCAACGATGTACTACCTGATTTCCGGCAGCGGTGCAGCAGGTGCGGCGAAGGTAGCAGCAATTCTGTTGATTTTGATTGTTGTTCTTGCTTTCATTGTTTGTGTAAACACCGGTGAAAGAAGACTGCCTGTGCAGTATTCCTCCAAGATGGTAGGCAGAAAACAGGCAAGCGGCAGAAGTACAAACATGCCTATCAAGGTAAATACTTCCGGCGTTATTTCCATCATCTTTGCAATCTCTTTGCTGCAGTTCCCGCAGCAGATTGGAATGTTTATCCCCAATAAGGGCGCAACATTCACAAAGGTGACAGATGTTTTGAATATGACACACCCTATTGGTGCGATTATTTATATTATCCTGATTTTCTTCTTCACATATTTCTACACATCCATCGTAATCAATCCAAACGAAATTGCGATGAACATGAAGAAGAACGGTGGTTTCATCCCCGGTATCAGACCCGGTCAGCCCACAAGCGCTTACATTACAAGAGTCGTAAACAGAGTAACACTGGTTGGTGCAGTCTGCTATGCGGTTCTGGCGATGGTGCCTGTTGTTCTGCAGTGGATCTTTAAGGTAAATGTAGGCTTCGGTGGTACAACACTGATCATCGTTGTTGGTGTTTGCCTGGATATCGTAAAAGCACTGGAAAGCCAGCTGCTGATGCGCCACTATAAAGGTTTTTTGAATGACTGATAACAATCGCTTGGGAAATGCTTTCGGGCATTTCCCGAGGGGTTGTTTTGTGCTATGAAGGACTTTTCCTGTGACTGACCGATGGTTTTGCTTGCATAAACAGAGGGAAGGGCATTTGAAAAGCCAAAGGCGTGAGTAAGCCACAGGCTTACGAATGTACTTTGCAGTCGGCAGACTGACATTCATAGGCAATAATCTGGGGAGATTATATAACACGATAAAAAAGAGAAGGCCATCTATTAAGAAAAGAGGTAATCGTATGAAATTAGTACTGATCGGCGCACCCGCAGCAGGTAAAGGGACACAGGCTGCAAGACTGGTAGAGCATTACGGCATTGCTCACATTTCCACAGGCGACATGCTGAGAGAGGAAGTTGCAAAAGGCACAGAGCTGGGCAATCAGGCAAAGAGCATTATGGCAGCAGGCGGCTTGGTTTCCGATGAACTGATTATCGCTATTGTACAGGAAAGAATCAAAAAAGACGATTGCGCGAAGGGTTTTATCCTGGATGGTTTCCCTCGTACGGTTGTACAGGCTGAAAAGCTGGAGGATATGGTAAAGCTTGACCATGTTGTATATATCAGCGCACCCGATGAAGTGATGCTGGAAAGACTGACAGCAAGAGAAAGCTGTCCCAAATGCGGCGCAACATACAACAAGCTGTTCCTGCCCGCAAAGGTTGCAGGCGTTTGTGACAAATGCGGCGAAGCGCTGACACAGCGCAAGGATGATACTGTTGAAGCAGGTAAGGCAAGAATTGCTACCTTCCACGAACAGAGTGAACCTCTGGTGGACTTCTACAAGAAGAAAGGCATCTTGTTTGAAGTAGATGGTACACAGGCGATTGACGAGATTACAAAAGCAATCATTGCAGGTCTGGATAAATAAGAAATGGGAAAAAATCGACAGAAAATGACGGGATGTAATTTCTGTCGATTTTTTCTTCCTATATAATATAGAAGAAAAAATATTACTGTATAAATAGTAACAATAAAAATAGAGTATTCATAAAAATGAAAATAGTGTATACTTGATAGGCTTATGAAAATAGCGTGTACCTATGCGGGAAGGTGAATACAGGCACCTTGGGAAAGCGATTTTTTGAGCAAAACCGTTCTGATCACGAGCGGAGAGCCGGAAATTCTTACGTTATGCGAAGGAAAATGAGGTGATGTCGTTGGAATATCAGATCGGCCAAGTGGTTTATTCCAAAAGCGGTCACGATCAGGGTGACGTGCAGATGATTTGTGCGATTGAGGGGGAATACCTTCTTCTTGCAGACGGCAGACGCAGGAAGCTGGAAAAGCCCAAACGCAAAAAGAAGAAGCATGTTCAGCCTACTTTCTATGTAGAAAAGGATGTGGCTGCAAAATTGCAGACAGGGGAATATCTTCTGGATGCAGATATCAAGAAGGCATTGAAAAAGTACCAGCAGGTACGAGATGTTTAATGTTTAAGGAGGTTTACGGTCTTGTCTAAAGATGACGTAATCGAAGTAGAAGGAACCGTACTGGAAAAATTACCCAACGCCATGTTTCAGGTTGAACTGGAAAACGGTCACCAGATTCTGGCGCACATTTCCGGCAAACTGCGTATGAACTTCATCCGCATCCTGCCCGGTGACAAAGTGTTAGTTGAAATGTCTCCCTATGATCTGACAAAAGGTCGTATCATTTGGAGAGCAAAATAAGGAAGGAGCGATCACAATGAAAATCAGACCCTCTGTAAAACCCATGTGTGAAAAATGCAGAATCATCAAGAGAAAAGGTCGTGTAATGGTTATTTGTGAAAATCCCAAACATAAACAGAAACAGGGCTGATAATTTATTATGGGCTTGCGGGGGAGAACCCCAAAGAGCCGAATTGATAAATCCGTCAACTATACTGGGAGGAGCATACAGTTAATGGCAAAGGCGGCGCTGACTTGTAGGCGCGTAAGGCACATGACTGACGGTCTATCTCCTTTGTTCGTAATGCCCAACGAGTATCGCACTGTGTTTATGTAAAAAACATTTATTTGAAACTTATCGTGAAAAATTACAGGAGGTGCAAGAATAATGGCACGTATTGCTGGTGTAGACTTACCTAGAGAAAAACGCGTAGAAATCGGCCTGACTTATGTTTATGGCATTGGCCACTCCAGCGCTGTTCGTATTCTGAATGAAGCAGGTGTTAGCCTGGATACAAGAGTGAGAGATCTGACAGATGAAGAAGTGTCCAGAATCCGTGATGTCATCGACAGAACTCAGACTGTAGAAGGTGACCTGAGAAGAGAAATTGCTCTGAACATCAAACGTCTGATCGAAATCGGCTGCTACAGAGGCATCCGCCACAGAAGAGGTCTGCCTGTTAGAGGTCAGAAGACAAAGACAAACGCAAGAACAAGAAAAGGTCCCAGAAAGACCGTTGCGAACAAGAAGAAATAATTCGATATTTCGATAAGGAGGTTTGAGGCAAATGGCAAAGAAAACTGTGAAAAAGGCAACGACTCGCAGACGCCGTGATAAAAGAAAAGTAGAACGTGGCCAGGCTCATATCCAGTCCACTTTCAATAATACAATCGTTACAATTACTGACGCAGCAGGGAATGCGCTTTCCTGGGCAAGTGCTGGTCAGCTGGGCTTTAGAGGTTCCAGAAAATCCACACCCTATGCAGCACAGATGGCTGCAGATACAGCTGCAAAAGCTGCTTCCGATTACGGTCTGAAGACAATTGAAGTTTTCGTAAAAGGCCCCGGCAGCGGTCGTGAAGCTGCAATCCGTGCCCTGCAGGCAGCAGGTCTGGATGTAACACTTATCAAAGACGTTACACCCGTTCCTCACAACGGTTGCAGACCCCCCAAACGCAGAAGAGTATAACCTAATATTAGGAGGTGTAGATCAATGGCAAGAGATAGAGTTCCCGTACTGAAAAGATGCAGATCCCTGAACCTGGATCCCATCTATCTGGGTATTGATAAAAAATCTAAAAGACAGAATCAGAGAGCAAACAAGAAAATGTCCGAATACGGTCTGCAGATGAGAGAAAAACAGAAAGCAAAATTCATCTACGGCGTACTGGAAAAACAGTTCAGAGGTTACTACGCACAGGCTGAAAAGATTGCCAAAAAAGAAGGCATCCCCGGCGAAAACCTGCTGATGCTGCTGGAAATGAGACTGGACAACGTAATGTTCAGACTGGGCTACGGCAGAACAAGAAAAGAAGCTAGACAGATTGTTCGTCACAAACACGTAACCGTAAACGGCAAGGCAGTGGATATCCCTTCCTACCAGGTTAAGGTTGGCGATGTAATCGAAGTGAAAGAAAAATACAAAACAATTCAGAGATACAAAGACGTTCTGGCTGCAACAGACGGCAGAATCGTTCCTGAATGGCTGTCCGCTAACCACGATGCACTGAGCGGTACAGTTGTGGCGAAGCCCACAAGAGTACAGATTGATGTTCCTGTAGAAGAAACACTGATTGTCGAACTGTACTCCAAATAATCATCGATTGTGTAGAGAAGTCAAAGGTAACGCCGTGGGGCTATATGCCCTGCGGCACTCTATCATAAAAAAGGGAGGTTTGAACGAGTGTTTGAATTTGAAAAACCTCGCATTGAAATTGCTGAAATGGCACCCGATGGCACATACGGTAAGTTTGTTGTAGAACCCCTGGAAAGAGGCTATGGTACAACTCTGGGCAACTCCCTGAGAAGAATCCTGCTGTCCTCTCTGCCCGGTGCTGCAGTAAGCAATGTGAAAATTGATGGTGTACTTCATGAATTTAGCGTGATTCCCGGCGTAAAAGAAGACGTTACAGAAATCATTCTGAATTTGAAAGGTCTTGCGATCAAAAATACAAGCGAAGGCAATGAGCCTAAGATTGCTTACATTGACGTGGAAGGCGAAGGTGAAGTAAAGGGTTCCGATATCAAGTGTGACAGTGATATTGAGATTCTGAATCCCGAACATCATATCGCAACACTTTCCGGTGGCGCAGGTAGTAAGCTGTATATGGAGATCACAATCAACAAGGGCCGCGGCTATGTTGGTGCAGACAAAAACAAAAAAGACGATCAGCCAATCGGTATGCTTCCGGTAGACAGTATTTTCACACCTGTTACAAGAGTAAACTTTTTGGTGGAAAATACGCGTGTCGGTCAGATTACTGACTACGATAAGCTGTCTCTGGAGGTTTGGACAAACGGAACAATCGCACCCGATGACGCTGTAAGTTTCGGCGCGAAGATCCTGAATGAACACCTGAACCTGTTCATCGACCTGTCTGATAATGCGAAAGATACTTCTATCATGGTAGAAAAAGAAGAAGGCAAGAAGGAAAAAGTTCTGGAAATGAGCATTGAAGAACTGGATCTGTCTGTGCGCTCTTATAACTGCCTGAAACGTGCCGGTATCAATACGGTTGAAGATCTGGCAAATAAGACAGAGGACGAGATGATGAAGGTTAGAAACCTTGGACGCAAGTCTTTGGAAGAAGTATTGAACAAAATGGCGGAACTGGGTCTTTCCCTGAAGCCTAGTGACGAATAATTTCGTCATAGAGTAACCTATTATTTACCGTTTGATTACGGCTCCACATAAGACCGAAGAGTGGTGGAGACGGGCTCAGTCAGACGGGTATCCATGAGGAGGATTTAACCATGCACGCATCCGGTTATAGAAAACTTGGTAAAACAACACCCCAGAGAAAAGCTCTGCTGAGAAACCAGGTAACAAATCTGCTGTATCACGGCAAAATCAAAACAACAGAAACAAGAGCAAAAGAAGTAAAGAGAATCGCTGAAAAGCTGATCACACTGGCTATCAAAGAAAAAGATAACTTCGAAGAAGTTACAGTAGCAGCTAAGGTTGCAAAGAAAGATGCAAACGGCAAACGTGTGAAAGAAGTTGTAAACGGCAAGAAAGTAACTGTTTATGACGAAGTGCAGAAAACAATCAAAAAAGATAAGGCTTCCAGACTGGCTGCAAGAAGAGCAATTCTGGCTTACCTGTACCCCGTTACAGAAGTTCCTGCTGACGGCAAGGCAGTAAGAAAGAACACAAAGAAGGTTGACATGGCAGCTAAGATGTTCGACGAAATCGCTCCCAAATATGCCGGCAGAAACGGCGGTTACACAAGAATTGTGAAACTGGGCGCAAGAAAAGGCGACGGCGCTATGGAAGTTATTCTGGAACTGGTTTAATTTGATTCCGAATAGAAAATCAGAGACTTGCAAATAAGCGAGTCTCTTTTTTTATACTCGAAAAATGTAAGGGTACAATTTGGGAGAATCAGAGAGAATTACTGGGATTCTATTGACTTTTTAGCGAAAACTCCGTATCATATTGATAGCTGTGAGCATTTGCGCAATAGACTATACGAGGCGAAGAAACGCCGGAGAAACAGGTGAAATTATGAAAATGGTGAAGGCTGAAGGTCTGACCTACGAATATACAAAAATTATGGAAACAGACCACGGCACGGAGGAGCATCGGGTGGTTGCGTTGAAAAACGTGAACATCGAAATTGAAAAGGGTGAATTTGTTGTAGTTCTGGGGCATAACGGCTCCGGAAAGTCTACATTTGCGAAGCATATTAACGCATTACTACAGCCCACAGGCGGTACATTGTGGGTAAAAGGAATGAACACGCAGGAGGAAGGCTTGATTTGGGAGATTCGCCAGACGGCAGGGATGGTATTCCAGAACCCCGATAACCAGCTGGTTGCAACGGTGGTTGAGGAGGATATTGCATTTGGCCCCGAAAATATGGGCGTACCCCCGAAGGAAATTCGGATGCGCGTGGATGAAGCACTGGATGCAGTGCGAATGAAGGAATTTGCGGCTTATACGCCTTCCAAGCTTTCCGGTGGGCAGAAACAGAGAATTGCCATTGCAGGCGTGTTGGCGATGAAGCCGGACTGTATTGTTCTGGATGAGCCTACGGCAATGCTTGATCCTGTCGGCCGGCGAGATGTTATGGAAACGATTGAGCGTTTGAATAAAGAAGAAGGCATTACGGTGATTCTCATTACGCATTATATGGATGAGGCTGTGCGTGGAGATAAGGTATATGTGATTGATGACGGTGACCTTGTGATGAAAGGCACACCGAGAGAAATTTTTGTACAAGTGGAGAAGCTGAAGGAATATGGACTGGATGTGCCGCAGGTGACAGAGGTGACATACCTGCTGAGAAAAGAGGGTATTGATTTGCCTGCGGATATTCTGACGGTCGAAGAAATGGTAGGTGCATTATGTCAATTCAATTAAATCATTTGACACACGTTTACAACGAAGGCACCACCTTTGAAAAAGTGGCATTGAACGATGTGACACTGGAGATTCAGACGGGCGAATTTATCGGCTTAATCGGGCATACCGGCTCGGGAAAATCCACGCTGATTCAGCATCTGAACGGCATTATTTCTCCTTCTTCGGGTGAAATTCTGCTGGACGGCGAAAATATCCATAAGGATAAGGCAAAGCTGAAGGAGGTGCGCAGACGGATTGGTCTGGCGTTCCAGTATCCTGAATATCAGCTGTTTGAAATGACAGTATATAAGGATGTTGCATTCGGCCCGACGAATCTGGGGCTGTCTGCGGAGCAGATTCACGAAAATGTAGTTGCGGCATTAAATATTGTAGGGATTGATGAGACGTTTTACGAAAAATCTCCGTTTGAGCTTTCCGGCGGGCAAAAGCGCCGTGTGGCAATCGCAGGCGTGTTGGCAATGAATCCGGAGGTGCTGATTCTGGATGAGCCTACCGCGGGGCTTGACCCCAAGGGCAGAGATGAAATTCTGGCGGCAATCCACAAGCTGCATGAGGAAAGAGGAATTACGGTTATTCTGGTGAGTCACAGTATGGAAGATGTGGCAAGACTGGTAGACCGTATCATCGTGATGCACAAGGGCAAGGTTGCTATGACAGGTACGCCCAGAGAGATTTTTTCTCATCCCATGGAGCTGGAGCAGATGGGACTGGCGGCACCGCAGGTTAGCTATGTTTTTGCAAAGCTGAAGGAAAAAGGCTATGATGTGCCGACGGATATTTATACGGTTGAGGAAGCAAGGGATGCCTTGTTAAAATTGGTAAAGCAGGTGAAAGCATGATTAGAGATATTACAATCGGTCAGTATTATCCTGCGGAATCTGCCATTCATAAGATGGACGCAAGGCTGAAGCTGATGATTACCTTTGTTTTTATTGTAACTTTGTTTTTGGTGAATACCTTTGTGGGGTATGTGTTTGTTATTGCCTGCATGGGGCTGACAATTCGGGCATCGAAGGTGCCGTTTAAATTTATGACACGCGGTTTGAAGAGTATTATCGTTATTATTCTTTTTACGGTGGTCATCAATCTGTTCATGACGCAGGGGGAGCATGTTCTGCTGCGCGTGGGCTTTTTGCGGGTGACAATGGAGGGGGTACTTCTGGCGGCGAAAATGTGCGTCCGTCTGGTGCTTCTGATTATCGGTTCCTCTGTGCTGACATTGACGACAACGCCCATTCAGCTGACAGATGCCATCGAATATATTTTGAAGCCCTTCAAAAGAATCGGTGTGCCTGCGCATGAAATTGCAATGATGATGACGATTGCACTGCGCTTTATTCCGACACTGCTGGATGAAACGGATAAGATTATGAAGGCGCAGCAGGCGAGAGGTGCCGATTTTGATACGGGCAATCTGATTCAGAAGGCGAAATCCCTGATTCCCATTCTGGTGCCTTTGTTTATTTCTGCATTCCGCAGAGCAGAGGAGCTGGCAATGGCGATGGAAGCAAGATGCTACCATGGGGATGAACACCGTACGAGAATGAACGTGATGACAATGAAAAGCAGCGATTACCGCGCGGCAGTGATGGCTGCGGTCTATACAGTTGTGATTATCGGGCTGCGGTTTGTGGCAAAGGCAGTGCCGTTTATTATTTAAGAAAGAAACACTCTCCAATCGGAGGGTGTTTTTTCAAAAAATACAAAAGAGAAGGGTGAAAGCATGATTGGTTTGGGAACACTTATCAATGTTGGCGCGATTATCATTGGTGGCCTGCTGGGGCTGGTTCTGGGACGAAGCGTGAAGGTGCGCTATCAGGATATCCTTATGATTGCTGTTGGGATTTGTGTGCTGATGCTTGGCATTGGCGGCACAATGGAGCAGATGCTTTCGATTACGGATGGAGGGCTTGCCAGCGGCGGCTCTATGATGCTGATTATTACCATGGCGGTTGGCGCTTTGGCAGGCGAATGGATGAATATTGAGAAAAAGATGGAGCAGTTCGGTGTCTGGCTGAAAAAGAAAACCGGCAGCAACGGGGATAATGCCTTTGTGGATGCCTTTGTAACGACATCGTTGACGGTCTGCATTGGCGCAATGGCAGTGGTTGGGGCGATTCAGGACGGGATTTACGGCGATTACAGTATTCTGGCGGCAAAGGCAATTCTGGATTTGATTATTGTATTTATCATGACGGCTTCGATGGGAAAGGGGTGTATCCTTTCTGCGATTCCTGTTGGAATTTTTCAGGGACTGGTAACGCTTCTGGCAAGGCTGATTGAGCCCTTTATGACAGAGGCGGCATTGTCAAATCTTTCTTTTGTCGGCTCGGTGCTGCTGTTCTGTGTCGGAGTGAATCTGGTCTGGGGCAAAAAGGTGAAGGTAGCGAATCTGCTGCCGGCGATTCTGTTTGCGGTGCTGTGGAGCTTTGCGCCTTGGGCATAAAAAGGAGAATAGGATTGATGAAACGGATTTTACTGACAATCGCATACGATGGAACGAATTATTCCGGCTGGCAGAAGCAGAAGGATGAAGCGGTGATCACTGTGGAGGGCGAACTGACGAAGGCCTTGCGGCTGCTGTTCCGCAATCCTGCGTTGGAGTGCATCGGCGCAAGCAGAACGGACGCAGGCGTGCATGCCTTGGGGCAGCGTGCGGTGATTGACGTGGAAACAAGTATCCCGGCGGAGAAAATCCCTCTGGCGATTCGCTCCTTTTTGCCTGCGGATATCGTGGTGACAAAGGCGGAGGAGGTTGCAGAGGCGTTTCACCCACGGTTTGACTGTGTGAAAAAAACGTACGAATATCGTTTCTGGAATGCGCCTGCGAAGAATCCGAAGGAACGGCTCTATTCCGCCTATGTGCAGAAGCCGTTGGATGTGGAACGGATGAACGAGGGGGCAAAGGCATTTCTCGGAACGCATGATTTTGCGGCATTCTGTGCGGCAGGCGCGCAGGTTTCGACCACAGTTCGGACGATTTTTGACTGTCATGTGGAAAAGCAGGGAGAAAGCGTGCGGATTCTGGTGACGGGGGACGGCTTCCTTTACAATATGGTGCGGATTCTGGCAGGGACGCTGCTTGCGGTCGGCATGGGAAGGCTGGAGCCAAAGGCGGTTGCCGCAATCATCGCAGGTAAGGACCGCCGCGCCGCAGGACAGACCGCGGAGCCGCAGGGTTTAACCCTTCTGGAGATTTTCTATGACGAAAAAGATCTGTACGGAGCAGCGAAAAATTGATAATTTAACAAAAATCTCTTGACACGGTCTGTATACAAGATTATAATATAAGGGCTGTTAATATGATTTTAAGGCTGAAATCAGCTTTAAATATATGTTTCTCAAGGTGGGACCCAATAAGTTATGTGTTTTGCGCATAATGGAGATCGACCGTATTCGTTCCTGCGTTGCGGCGAAGTCAACGGGTCAAACAAAATAATATGACAGGAGGTAAAAACCATGAGAACTACTTACATCGCTAAAGAAGCGGACATCGTAAAAAAGTGGTACGTGATTGACGCTGAAGGCGTAACACTGGGCCGTCTGGCTTCCGAAGTTGCATCTATTCTGAGAGGGAAAAACAAACCTCAGTATGCACCCAATGCTGACATGGGCGACTATGTTATTATTGTGAATGCAGAAAAAGTTGCTGTTACAGGCAAAAAGCTGGAACAGAAAATGTATCGTCACCACTCCGGTTGGACAGGCGGTCTGAAAGAAACAAGACTGGACAAAATGCTGGAAACACACCCCGAAAGAGTTATCGAGCACGCTGTAAAAGGTATGCTTCCTAAAAATGCTCTGGGCAGAAAGATGTTCGGCAAGCTGCATGTTTACGCAGGCGCAGAACACCCTCACGCAGCACAGAAACCCGAAACACTGGAATTCAAATTCTAATCGAAGGAGGAAAGCATAATGGCAGCAGCTAGATATTACGGCACAGGCAGAAGAAAATCTTCCGTAGCTAGAGTATACCTGGTACCCGGCAACGGTAAAATTACAATCAATAAAAGAGACATCGACGAATATTTCGGTCTGGAAACACTGAAACTGATCGTTCGTCAGCCTCTGGAACTGACAGAAACAGCAGCAAAATTTGACGTTATCGTTAACGTTTGCGGCGGTGGCTTTACAGGTCAGGCAGGCGCAATCAGACACGGTATCTCCAGAGCACTGCTTCAGGCAGATGGTGACTACAGACCTTCTCTGAAAAAAGCAGGCTTCCTGACAAGAGACCCTCGTATGAAAGAAAGAAAGAAACCGGGTCTGAAAGCAGCAAGACGCGCACCTCAGTTCTCCAAGAGATAATTACGCGTTTCAAAAAGCATTTACAGAAATCCTCAAAACCTTGTGTTTTGGGGATTTTTTTATATCTGCGTTTTTTAGAATTTTTGAAAATTTTGGTGAATTTTTTACGGTAGCACACATGTAGCACACACGTAGCGCACAAATTTGATTGACAAATTTGGAAAAAGCTGATATTATGCGGACAATCTTATATTGTGCTTTTCTGTAGGGGCAACTAGGAAGGTTTAGGGGGCTAAAACCGGAATATGTACGGGAAGCGGATAAACTAAGGATATGCAGACCGTTATACCCTTTTGTTAAGTGTACTTAACTGTGAGCTATTGTCTTGCAATAGTAACCCTGATTTAGTATAATAGATCTAAAGAGCACACAGCAGGCTAAAAACAAAACACTATAAAACACCATAAGACACCAGTATCTATTCAACAGTTTAAAAGAGAGGTGATTTCTTATGTGCGAAACAACGATTAGAAAAAAAATAAAAGAAATCGGATTGTGCTTGAAAAGTTCTACAGAAATGTATACAGGTGAAAAGAATTATAGCATTTATGACGAAAAAGGCGAACTAATCATAGCTTATAATTCATTGGACGATTTATCTAAAGTTTTTTTTAATTAGTCAAAAAATGCCTGCAAAGTGCAAGATAAAAGCCGATACCCAAATAGAAGAGTATCGGCTTTTGTATTATAAAAGGGCATCTATAGTATAGACACCCTTATTTATGTAGCGGTTATTCTGCTTACTATTCCCTTTTCATTGAGTTCATTAAGAAGTTCGTAAATATTATTGACTTCCCTTTCTATCATTTGCTCCAAAAAAACAGAGAGCCTCATCTAATGTCTCTGGGGTCGGCTTTGCGTCTTCGTTTCCTTTTGCTGATATCCTTACACATGCTAAATTATTGACAGCAAGTTTATTGTTGATATTGATTCATAAATAGCGTTATTGATTTCAATTATATCCATGATTGTTCATCCTTTCGTGAATATATGAGTTTAGCAATGGGCGTTTTTGGTTTTGTCTTGGATCCCCAAGAGGTAACCGTACATAAAGGCGTTTTCGGCACCTTTTTGAGAATTACAAGTGGCTTTGTCATCGTAAAGACCAAAACCAATTTCATACAGTTCTTTTATGATTTCTTTATTCCGCTTTACCTTCCAACTAATACGAAGGCTTTTAGCTTGCTTTAGCAGTGATACAGCTTGATTATGAAGGTCTCTTTCATTGCGAGCTTTGCGCCAGTCACTATAGATTCTTGATAAAATATCTTCTGATTTTTCGTCGGTTAAAGATAAAAATTTGTCAAACAATTTTTCGGGCAAATATTTTGATTGCATGATCTTTTTGATAAGGTCGATTATTTCATCTACATGCTCTAACTCTTTGTTGACGATGATCCATTCTTTCATGGAATCGACAATAACAAAATTTTCAGTGGATGTTTTGTAAATATGTTCCAAAATAAAACGCTCTTTAGATCCTAACTCCTGAGGAAGAAGAGCAATTATATGTGGAATGTCGCTGGTTATAATCTTTTTCATTGTAAAATCTCCTTTCATTTTTTGTGGGAGGATGTTACAATAAACATGCTCCCTTTAATTTGAGTGGTGTCTTATTATAGGGTGTTTGGCTTTATAGTATTTGCGGTACTATAGAGCCTTTTTCTTTTCTACAATCAAACTGCATCCTTCCTTTCTTAGATTTTATTTATGGCATCTAAAAGAGTTTCGATTTCAAAATGCGTATATACTTGTTGTGTTACGCCTTGCCCCTTATGCCCTACTATCTTTTTGATCAAGCGTTCATCTACGCCAGCCTGCGTTAAAAGAGACACACAGGTATGTCTACAATCATGTGGTCTGTGTTCCATGCCTACTTGCTGCATTAACGGTTTCCAGTAGCTATCGTAGTAGTTATTGTACGAAAACGGTTGTCCATCTGGTGTGCTTACGAGATAGGAACAGTCATTTTTATGAAACCAGTGTGTAAATAAAGGCAACAGCTTATCATGAATGGGTACTTTGCGGATACCAGCTTTTGTTTTTGAGGCTATTACATCAAACCAACGTCCATCAATATTTACATTTTCTTTCTTTAGTTCCAACAGCTCGGAAATACGAACACCGCTATAAATAAGCATTAGAATAATGCTGAAATATTCATTTGTGCTTTCTATCTTCCAGAGTTTATCAATTTCCTTTGTGGTGAAAGGCTTTCTATCAAGGGCGTTAGGATTTCCGGCTTTCTTAATATCTAAATACTCTGTTTTATTCCGATCAGGAGGGATAATGTCATGGATAACAGCATACTTGAACAGCATACCAACCAGAACCTTATATTTTCGCAGGGTTGGAAAGTTTTTACCGGAAGTATCAGCGATGTACTGCAGATCATCCAGAGTGATGTCTACAAAACGCTTACTCTGAATGGGTTCACACAGCTTATAAGAGGCTTTGTAGCCTTTGATATTGCTTTCGGATACTGTAGGGTAGTGTTCATCAGACCAACGCTCATAAACCTCTTGTAATGTGATTTTAGAGGTTTCTAGGTCAAATGGTGATTTGCGGTAATCCGCTAGTGCCTCTAGGGCAAGTGCTTTTGTTTCGTAATACCCGATAGTTTTTCTTTTCTGTATGAATTTTCCTGTTTCTGCGTTCCTCTGCCAACGCTCAGTAATGATTGCCCGATAGGGACATCGGCGTTTGCCAGATAACTTGTATACGGAGCCGTAGCCATTAGGTAATTTCATTCTTATCGCTTCCTTTTGCCTTTAATTGAGCATATTCAATAACTGTTGCTGGAATTGCAGCCTTATTTTTCTTAAAATATGCAAGCAGATTATCAATGTCTTGCGTTTCAATACAGAAGTCAATAACGGTTTTCCACATATTCTTAGTATGGGAATGATTTAATGTATTGAATAATTCTATGTCATTGTCTAGGACATTTAAGGCATCTCGCAAAAGTTGTTCGGAGCGGTAATAATGATAATTTTTATTTTCATCATTGCTTAGTGTAACTTTCTTGATAAATTCATCTGTAATTTCAATCTTGTGAAAGAGGTAACTGTTTCGGTATATATATGCCTCCATAATTTTTAGTAATGCTTTTGATGAAATTAGTTTGTCTGTAAATGTGCGTTGAAAAGCTGAATATTGTTTTAGTTCGTTCAGTGATTTATCTGATAATCCAGTTACCGAACTAATTGCAAGTGCTTCTCTATCTGTTGAAGATACATTTGTAAAACCTAACAAGTAATCAGAGGTAGTATTGAAAACCTCGCAATATCCGTGCAGTTCATATTCTGAAACATTCCTTTTGCCTGTTTCAATTTTTCGAATAGCATTATCTGTTAGTGTTGAATAGCCTTTTGCTTTGAAAATCTCGGCGAGATTTTTTGTTGTGAGCCTATAGCCTTTTTCTGTAAACTCAAAATCTTCGCGTATTTTCTTGTAACGATTTTCCAAAATAACACCTCACATTTCAAAGTTCCAGCGATGGAACATTCAATTGTTAAAGTTAAAAAAATCAGAACTTAGCACAAAACAACATCAACAACGGCTAGTGTGATAATATGCTTATATCAGAACAAAATATTTAATGTTCTGATATCAGAATACCACTTACAAGGAAATCTGTCAACAACAATTCGTGGTAAGGAGGTGATAACGTGAATAACAAGGAAATTCGCGACTATGCGAAAGCAAAGAGGATCAAGCTCTGGCAGATTGCAGCGGAGCTGGGCTTGAATGATGGAAATTTTAGCCGCAAGCTGCGTTTTGAATTGTCAGCGGAAACGAAGGTGCAAATTTTTAGAATCATCGACGAGTTGTCGGAAGTAAACGCGAAGGAGGCGAAATAAATGGCGAATTATAAACGCGGAACAGTACCGCTTTCTGTAGCGGCTAAGGTTTTGAGGGTAGATAACCAGACTTTAAGACTACTGCTGCAGAATAAACTAGTTGATTTCGGGGTGGCTTTTAAGAGACCGGGGTCAAGGCAATTCAGCTACCTCATTTTCGTGGAGCCGTTTTTTCGGTTAACCGGTTATCGTTATTCAGGATCGGCTAGCGATCAATCCCTACCAATTGTGGGAGAGAATCAAGGAGAGGAGAGAGGTGAGAGGGTGTGACAAAAATTATTTTAAAGCCATTGCGGCGTGTGTCACAGTTAAAGAACCTGACAGCTAGTAATTGCATGATGCGTGGATTCGACAGGGACGCGTTTGAATTAACGTTTCAGGTTGGCTGGAAGGGCGGAAAGAAGGTTCTGCAAGATTTGGTAATCTTTTTTGAGAAGGGGACTTCTGCTGCTTACATTTCGAAGCCTTATATGGAAGAAGGTGTTCGGGGTGAATTTTGAGTGTATTTTGCAGCACTTTCACGTTACCAGTCGTAGGGGTGATAGATATGAAACCACCGATTAAGCCACTGCTGGAAAATTATTTTTGTGCGGCAAAAATCAAAAAGTCTTCAGATAAATTTTTATTTCTTGTCAGTGATGCAGATTTATACGTCCATATTATTTCTGTGGGGTTTAGGGCGATCTGTCTGGAGAATGAGGTAGATGTCGAGGAATTTATTTCACGCATGGAGGTTTATCTTTGCAGGGGAACACAGCAGGCCGACTATATATATGTATTATGTTGTGCTACGAAAAAGTGCAATGACAAAATAAAAGATTTCTTTTCTGTAAATTTTTTGAACTTTCACGAGGGATGGTCGCTGTTTAGAGGAAAAGAATACCTGCGTAGCTTTGAGCACGGGCAGGCGTTGATAGAAACTTTGAATAGTCTTGTGACGCGCTACGAACCGCAGGAACAAGAGTTATACCTAGATTCGTTTCATCATATGAGGGACGGACAAAGCGGTGAAACGGGGGCTACAGGGGCATTTGATAGTCGGATTCGTGAACATTTGCTTCGATACAATCATATTTTCGTGTGTGGTTGTCCCTACGTCTATCGAGATGGTTTTTATCAACCTGATTTTTCTGGGACTAAGCTGAAATCTCTCATTGAGGGCTACCTGTATCCCAAATTTCAGAAAAGTCAAACCATCCGTCAGATTTACAATTTGATTGTTGAAACCGACAGCATACAGCGGAGGTTTGATGATCTCAATCAGTATCCAGATACCCTTATCAATTTTCGAGACTGTATGGTTGATGTCAGGACAATGGAGGAAATCCCGCATAGTCCGGAATTTTATGCCATCAATCAGATTCCATTTTCGTGGAAGGAAATCAAAGTCACTTCTAGTGGAACAGAGATCGAAAAATTTTTCGATTTTATCTTTACATCTGCTGATGATCGAAAAATGTTTCTGGAATTTGTTGGACTATGTTTTACTAAGGACTCTAGTCAGCAACGTTTTTTAACGCTGTGCGGTGTTGGTGGGACTGGAAAATCTGTTTTGATTCGGCTGGTTGAAGCGGCAGTTGGACGGGAAAACATATCTAATGTTTCCTTACAAGAACTATCTAAGCGTTTCAATACTTCTCTTCTCGTCGGAAAACTGCTGAATAGCTGTGCCGATTTATCCGCTGAGATGCTAGACGATGCTGCTGTCATGAAGAAGCTATTGGGCGAAGATAGACTTTTCTCTGAGCGTAAGGGGGAGAACGGGTTTATGTTTTCTAGCTACGCAAAACTACTGTTTTCGACTAATGCCCTACCAATTATTCAAGGCGAGCGAACCAACGGCTTTTATAGGCGGTTGATGATCTTGAGGATGGATAGGCAGCCCAGAACGATTGACACAGGGCTATTTATAAGACTGGAAGCGGAACTTCCTTATTTCATCAAACTGGCTGTTCAGGCTTTGCATGAAATGTACGCAAGGGGTGGGGTCATTACAATTTCTTCAAATTCTGAGCAGGCTGTGCGGCAGATGTGGAAAGACGGCGATGTTGTGCAGGCATGGTTAGATGATTGTTGTACTTTGGAAGCTAAGACAAAAACTGACCGAGCAAAGTTATTTTCTGATTTTGAAGGATATTGTTCCCGAGAAGATAGGCAGGCGTTGTCGAAAAATGGATTTTATAAAGCCCTGCGGAGCAAGAATTTTACAGAGGTTTCTGTTCATGGATATTCCCATTTTCAGGGTGTAAAAATTGGAAAAACTTTCACCCAAAGTACCCTTGCAAATGTAGAAAACGCCACCCTTGCAAGTTGTTCGATGGTATCTGCAGATGAATCAGAGGATTGTCCATTTACATAAATCGAATTTTGGGGGTAATTCGGGTGTGGATTAGGTGAATCTTTTTTTAAAATCTACACCCCGAAAAATACCTGTAAATCAGCGTTTTTCACTCTTTGGGTGTAAAAGGTGTAAGTTTTTATAAATTTTGGTGATGAATTGAAAATAAATCATAGAGAGAAGAAGTCGGAAAAAAATACACTTTCTTCACCCTATAGCTAAATTTTATCATAATCTATTGATTTTAGAAAGGAGCTTTCAATATTGGATTATTACAACATGTACAGGGATATTTGGCTTTTTCATAAGGAATTTGTAGATAGAATTTGTGGGGACGATGAATTTTGGAGGGAAGTGGTAGAAAAGGGCGGTGTTTTATCAGCAAAGTACAATCATTGTGCGTTTATCACGGGTTTGCTGGTAACGGAGTTAAATGAATTTGAGCGAATTTATAAGGAGGTAGGAAATGATTAAGTACCACAGATATATTAACATCATAAAAAGGAAATGCTGCAATGCACCGGAAGGAGGTGAATGAAATGAGCAGAGGAAGCTATCCGCAGTCAGGCTTAAATGAAATATCAGCGGCGGCAGTGCAGGACACAGTCAGATGTCTTTTGGATTTAAGAAATCAGGGGAAACCGCAGAGCAACGCAGAACTGAGACAACGCATTGATGATTATTTTTAATTCTGTCAGCGATCCAGTATGCGACCGGGGGTTGAAACACTTGCACTAGCAATCGGCGTTAGCCGTCAAACGGTATTTCTCTGGTGCAAGGGGGTGAATTGTGATGCAGAAAGAACAGAGATTATGGAAGATGCACGGGCGGTAATCAATGGTTTTATGGAACAGTGTATTTTATCTGGAAAAATAAATCCTGCAAGTGGCATATTCCTTATGAAAAACTGGATGGGATATAAGGATACAGTATCCATAGAAGAAGGGGTACAAACCACAGAACCAAGGAGAGCATTGACCGCTGCGGAATTGCCAAGATTGACCGCATACAGCAAACAGACAGAACAAGATTAACAGGAGGTATCTTATTATGACGTACAGAGTTTCATTAAATAGCATTGTAGAAAATTTGGAGAGGTACTGCAAGCATGTAGACAGTCTTTGCGCATGCTATAAAGCGGAGCAGAAAAAGCTAGAGAAAGATTTGCAGAAGATGCAGGGCACATATACAGATGGATACATTCAGCAGACAAAGAAAAACTGGAAACCAGATATTGATTATGCTGCTGAGATGCAGAAAAAGAGAGAGCAGACCAAAACGATTGTTCAATTTCATCTAAAATCCATAAAAAAGAAGATGGATTGCTTTTATGGCGGGATTTTGAATATGGAAATCGCAAACAAATTGACTACTGCAAAAGCTATGGGTATTAAGTTGACTATGAAAGAGATTGAGGGGTTACGAGAATAGGCGAAAAGCTATTTCGACAGAAGGGTGATTGATACATACGCGATCGAATGTGGCTATGTGAATACTTCTCCTTTGCCAGATATGGATAGTGCAGCAAGAGCCTTTTGTATGCTTGAAGGGGCGGCGAAGGGATGTTTAGACCGTTATTGTGGCAAGGACGCTTACTTGTATGATTATGTCGGGGACACATCATTGCTTGCACAGAATGATAGAACAATAGCAAAGGCGATCTGTACGGGTGCTGACAGCATTATTCGAAAAGATAATGCAACGATAAATAATATTGTCTGTATTATGAATAAACTGGAAGAGATCAGCGACAGCAAAGAAAAGGAAGCATTAACAGAAAGCGACATTGCCTTTATTAACGCTATATTACCTGAGTCCGATTTTAAAAAATATCCGGAGTTGGCAAGAAAGCAGGCAGTTGAAATTGCAAGGGCAAATGCAGATGTTGCAGTCCTGCTTGCATTGGATAGCCGTTACAGTGATGCAGTGACAAAGGCATTGCAGGAATAAATAGAAGGGGCAGCATAGTCGGATATGATAGTATCAAATTAAACCTTTTTAAAATAGTATCAAAAAGGTATTGAATTTTACTGTTTGTGTGATATAATCATAGTATCATATTAAACGAACGCATAAAATAATACTATTGGGGGGATAATGATGATCATATATGGCTATGCCAGAATATCAACGATGAAACAAAATATAGGCAGACAGATTGATAATATCAAGCGAGAATATCCGGATGCGGTTATTATTATGGAAGAATATACAGGGACTACTACAGACCGTCCAAAGTGGAATAAGCTGATTGAGCATGTTAAGCAGGAAGTATCAAAGGGAACAGAAATAACGATTGTGTTTGATGAGGTATCCAGAATGAGCAGAAATGCAGCAGAGGGTTTTGAGAATTACAAGATGCTGTATGATATGGGGGTTCGATTGGTTTTCCTGAAAGAACGGCATATAGATACTGATAATTTCAGACAGGCTTTGCAGTCTAAAGTTGCTATGACAGGGACAGACATTGACTGTATTCTGCAAGGAGTGAATGAATACCTTATGATACTGGCAAAGCGGCAGATAGAGATTGCGTTTGAAACAGCACAGGCGGAGGTTGATTATCTGCATCAACGCACGAGTGAGGGCGTAAGAAAGGCGCAGGCAGCAGGAAAACAGATCGGTCGCAAGGCTGGGACTACGGCAGGCAATGGCTTTAGAGAAACAAAGAAAGCCTTACAGGCAAAGGAAATCATTCAGAAACATAGCAAGGATTTCAGCGGCACCTTATCTGATGTAGAGTGCATGAAATTAGCAGGCTTGGCAAGAAATACATTTTATAAATACAAAAGAGAATTGAAAGCAAGATGATAGAGATTAAGGCTATGCAAATACGCATAGTCTTTTTCATTTGTTCCGCTGTATCAATGGGAGAGGGGGTCTGAATACGATGCATGAGCCGCCCTGCTAAGTACCAGAAATATCCGCAAAAATAAAAAAGAGGCTTTTTAAGATGAAAAAAGCATATATAATAAGGAAGGTTTACGGTGTTTGAAAATGGTGGAGCGTGTTCTTTCATAACACACCTGTAGCACACAAAGTAGATTAAAATCCCTGTTTTATAGGAATTTCAGTTCTCCAAGAGATAATTACGCGTTTCAAAAAGCATTTACAGAAATCCTCAAAACCTTGTGTTTTGGGGATTTTTTACTTGGCATTTTTTCCGAAAGGGATTAAAATTCTGTTATAAAAGCGTTCAAAGCCGACAAATCCTATCAAAAATATTGACGGGAAAACGAAAATAAGTTAAATTACTTATGTAAAGTATACAGGTGCAGAGACACTTTCTCAAAGATTTCAATGACTTCGGAGGGATATATGTGACGAAAGAGCATGGAAAGAAGAAAAATAGACTGGAAGGTATCGCCCGTTTTATTGTAGAAAAACGCAAGGCGATTTATTTGATTTATATTTTACTGGCGATTTTTTGCTGCTTTTCCGCAGGATGGGTTTCGGTAGACAACACGCTGACGGACTATCTGGCGGATGATACGGAAACAAGCCGCGGCCTCAAGCGGATGGATGAGGAATTCATTACCTATGCAACGGCGGAGGTTATGGTGGACAACATTTCGTATGCCGATGCGGAGGTGCTTTGTGATACTCTGGAGGATATCGAAGGGGTGAAATCCATCACCTTTGATGATACAACCAAGCATTATGTGGACGGGGCGGCGTTGTTTTCCGTTACCTTTGACGGAGAGAATGACGATCCGCTTTGTGAGGAATCCTTAAATAAAATAGAAACGGAAATGCAGGACTATGATGCGTATATTTCTGCGGAGCTGGGCAACACCAAGGCGGAAACCATCGCGAAGGAAATCAATGTTGTTATGGTGCTGACCTGCGGCATTATTCTGGCGGTGCTGCTGTTCACCTCCCGTACCTATATGGAAGTGCCCGTTATGATTATGACCTTTGGTGCGGCGGCGATTCTGAATAAGGGAAGCAACTTTATGTTCGGGGAAATCTCCTTCGTTTCGGACTCCATTGCGATTGTATTGCAGCTTGCGCTGGCGATAGACTATGCGATTATCCTATGCCACAGATATATGGAGGAAAGAGAGAGTAGCGAGCCGATGGATGCCGTTGTTGCGGCGCTTTGCAAGGCAATTCCCGAAATTTCCGGCAGCTGTTTGACAACGCTTTCCGGCTTGGCTGCGATGGCATTTATGCACTTTCAGATTGGTCTGGATATGAGTATGGTGCTGATTAAGGCGATTATTCTGAGTATTCTGTCTGTATTCACGCTGATGCCGGGTCTTTTGTATTCCTTCAGCAGCAAAATCGACAGCACACATCACAGAAATTTTGTGCCGAATATTACAGGCTTTACGAATGTTGTCATTCGTCTGCGCCATGTAACACCGATTATTTTTGTAGTTTGCCTGATTGCGTCCTTTCTGATTTCGCAGAACTGCCCTTATGTATACAGCTATGAGCATCTGACGACCTATACGAAGAATGATTCGCAGATTGCGGAGGAAAAAATCAAGGATACCTTTACGGCATCGAATATCCTTGCACTGCTGATTCCCAGTGGGGATTATGAGAAGGAGCAGCAGCTGGCGGAGGAACTGGAGGCAATGCCGGAGGTGGATACGGTTACGAGTCTGGCGACCACAGAGGCGGAGGAAAAGGACGGCGAAACCCTGCACTTGGGGGATAAGATGACACCCAGAGAGCTGGCGGAATTTGCCGATATTGATATTGAGCTGGTGGATTTGCTGTATACGGCGTATGCGGTGGATCAGGAGGAATACGGGCATATCGTGGGCGGTATCGACCATTATGGGGTACCTCTGATTGATATGTTTGAATTTATTTATGATGAGATACAGGACGGTGCGGTTTCTCTGGATGCGGAGCAGCAGAAGGATTTAGATGACCTGTATGATGAGCTGACAGACGGGAAGGATCAGCTGAACAGCGGAAAATACAGCCGTCTGGTTATGGATCTGAATGTATCGCAGGAGAGCGAGGAAACCTTTGCTTTTCTGGACAAGGCAAGACAAACGGCGCAGAATTATTATGGGGATGATGTGCTTCTGGTCGGCAATGCGACAAGCAACTTTGATCTTTCCGCAACCTTTGGGGAGGATAATACCCTAATCAGCATCCTTTCTATTGTGTTTGTTATGATTGTTCTGCTTCTGACGTTCCAGTCGGCGGGGGTTCCGTTTATTCTGATTCTGGTGATTCAGGGCAGTGTATGGATGAACTTTACCTACCCGACCCTGCGCGGCACGCCTATTTTCTTCATGAGCTATCTGGTTGTCAGCTCAATTCAGATGGGTGCGAATATCGACTATGCGATTGTTATCACAAACCGTTATATGGAGCTGCGTCAGAAGATGCCGAAGATTGAAGCAATGAAGCAGTCGCTGAATCTGGCGTTCCCGACGATTTTCACCTCAGGGAGTATCCTTGCGGCGGCAGGTACGGCAATCGGGTTCCTTTCTTCGGATGGGGCGATTTCCGGTATCGGTATTTGCTTAGGCAGAGGGACACTGCTTTCTATTCTGCTGGTTATGGGAATTTTGCCGCAGCTTTTGCTGTTGGGTGATTTCATCATTGATAAGACCTCCTTCAAGAAGCCGGAGAGGAAGGAAAAGAAGGCAAATGAGGAGGAAAATGAGGAGAAGAAAGAAAACGTGCCAATCGGAAAGGAGGCGGTGGAAGGTGCATAAGGGACTGAAAAAAGGAATTGCCGTTCTGGCGGCTGCGGTGCTCTTTTGCGGCAGCGCTCCCGTGGATATCTATGCGGCGAATACGGTGACGATTTCCACGAGAAAGGACTTTCTCCGCTTTGCGAAAAATTGTACCTTGGACAGCTGGTCGGCAGGGAAAACCGTTGTGCTGACGGCGGATATTGATTTGGGGCGCGTGAATTTTTCACCCATCCCGATTTTCGGGGGCACCTTTGAAGGCAACGGGCATACGATTTCGGGGCTGAATCTGGAGCAGGATGGCTCTCAGCTTGGCTTATTCCGCTATGTTGCGGAGGGTGGCGTTGTGAAAAACCTAAAGGTCGAGGGGAACGTAACCCCCGGCGGCAGCAGAAGCAGCATCGGCGGTATTGTCGGTGAAAACAACGGCACGATTACGGGATGCAGCTTTGACGGTACAGTGGAAGGCAAGGATACGGTCGGCGGTGTTGTCGGCAAAAATAAAGGCGAGGTGCGCGAATGCAGTGCATCAGGCGAAATTCACGGTGAGCTGTCTGTCGGCGGCATTGCAGGCGAAAACAACGGTTTTCTGGCGGAATGCAGGAATGAGGCGGATGTCAATACCGAATACGAGGAAAAAAAGCAGGAGCTTTCCGACATTGATACAGATGCGGCGGCAATTCTGGAAAAATACAGAATTTCAAAGGAGAACACCGAGCGCAGCAATCTGACCTATACGGATATTGGCGGCGTGGTCGGTTTCAGCGATGGTGTGGTGCAGGGCTGCGACAACTATGGCGAGGTTGGCTATCCGCATGTCGGTTATAATATCGGCGGTGTGGCAGGCAGACAGTCCGGCTATCTTCTGGGCTGCGACAACAACGCAGCGGTACACGGAAGAAAGGATATCGGCGGGATTGTCGGGCAGGCAGAGCCGTATCTCTGGCTGAATACCTCGGCGGACAGATTGGACGAGGTACGCGATAATCTGGATATTCTGCATGATATGGCAAATCAGCTTCTGGATGATACCAATGGTCTGGGGGACGATGTTGAGGTTTACCTGAACGGGATGTCCGACCATTCCGAAACGGCGAGCGACCGCGCAAGAGAGGTCAAGAATCAGCTGCAGGATTTTGCGGATGATAATATTGACGAAATCAATACATGGACGGCACTGCTTTCCGATACCATGCGAAAGCTGGAGGACCCGATGGATGGTCTGTCGGATGGAATCGAGGACTTAGGCAAGAATATGCAGGATTTAGGCGATGCTTTTTCTCCGCTGAAAAAGGATTTGCCTGAGATTGACGGTCTGGAGGATGTGGAAGCGCAGGTAGAGAAGATGCAGCGGACACAGCGGCAGCTTGCACAGGCGGCACAGACGCTTTTGCAGGAGCAGAAGGCGCTCAGGAATGCCATTGCCGCAGGCGATCAGGAAAAGGTACGGGAAATCATGCAGCAGATTACGGCAACTCTACAGCAGATGATGGGATTGCAGCGGCAGCTTCTGGAGGAGCAGAAGGAGCTTGCAGGGCTTCTGGCGGATTTGCCGGATGATGTGAAGGATGCGGCGGATATTGTGCAGAGAAGGCTGAAAAGAACCATTACCAACGCGCAGGATGCATTGGATGATATTGCTGATACAACGGAAAATATTGCGGATTCCATGCGCGATATGAGTGATATTATTTCGGATCTGGCGAATGAAGATCCGGCAACCTTTGTGAAGCTGGGGGATGATTTTCAGGAATCGAGCGATGCGCTGTTTGATTCCATGGGAGATATCTCGGATGATTTGAAGGGACTGCGTGAGTCTCTGAAAAGCGGCAGACAGACCCTGACGGCGGATATCCGCAGCATAAGCGACCAGTTCCAGAAGATTATGAATCTGCTGTTTGATGAAATAGATGATTTGCGGGACGGCGCAGATAAGGATTTGGATGATATCTTTATTGATGTTTCCGATGAGGAAATCAACCGCACAAAGCAGGGAAAGATTGCGAGCAGCCATAACTACGGCGAGGTTGAGGGCGACCGCAACGCAGGTGGTATTGCGGGTGCGATGTCGATTGACCTTGCGATTGACCCGGAGGATGATATTGCACATCCAAAAACATTGAGCTTTACCTATCGCATGAAGGTGATTTTGCAGGACTGCATCAATGACGGCAAGATTACGGGCAAGAAGGACTGCGTCGGGGGCGTGGTCGGCTATGCGGAAAGTGGTACGGTCTATCGTTGTGAAAACTACGCAGAGGCGGAAAGCACAACAGGCAATTATGTCGGCGGCATTGCAGGCTTCAGCGAGGGCACGATTCGCAGCAGCTATGCCAAGGGCAGCATGACCGGCGGACAATATGTCGGCGGCATTGCCGGCAAAGGCGAAAATATATATGATTCCTGCGTCATTGCGACCGTAGACGGGGACGAAAAGCTAGGCGTTGTGCTGGGCGGTGCGGAGGATACCGACAGCCTGCGCGGTAATTATTACGCAGAGCAGGATTTAGGTGCAGTGGACGGCATCAGCTATGCAGGAAAGGCGGAGCCGATTTCCTATGAGGCTATGAAGGAAATCAGCGGAATTCCCAAGCGCTTTATCAGCTTTACCGTAAGCTTTATTGCGGACGGCAAAACAGTGGAAACAGAGGAGGTGCCTTACGGCATGGAAACGAGCCGCATCAAGCTGCCGGATATTCCCGAAAAGAAGGGGAGCTTCGGCACATGGGCGGCGTTTGAAACCGATACCGTACAGGGCGATATCAAAATCGAATGTGCATATACGCCTTATGTTACGGTTGTTTCCAGCATGGAAAAGAACGAAAGCGGTAAGATGTCCCTTGCGCTGGCGGATGGTGACTATACCGATGAGGCAGAGCTGCATATCTTTGCAAATGCGGAGGAAGCGGCACCTGCGCAGGCAAAGGGCAAGACGGTTGTGTATGATGTGATTCTGGAGGACAGAGACCTTTCCGATACGGAAAAAACCACCTTGCGTCTTTTGAATGAGGATAAGGAGAAGGTTTCCGTTTGGCAAAAGAACGGCGAAGACTGGAAGGAATTGGATACGAAGAATCGTGGGAAATATGTGGTCTGCAAGATTGACGGCACGGAAGGCACGCTTTGCATCAGCTACGAGGGTGCAGCGAAAAAGACGATGCTGTTTGTCTGCATGGCAGGCATTGCGGCGGTTGCTGTGATTTTCGGTGCTGTGAAGCTGAAAAAGGGCAGAAAGCAGAAAAAGCAGACAGGAACAGAAGAATAAAAATATTTTGAGGACGGCGGCTTTTCCTTTTAGGCTTGCCGTCCTTATGTTATACTGGAGAAAAAGAGGTGAGCGTATGAAGAACGGCAAATATTGTATTTTGATTGCAGATGATGAAAAGGAAATTCGGGATATTTTGCGGCTGCTGCTGGAGGGCGAGGGCTATGCGGTGCTGACTGCGGAAGATGGCAGAGAAGCGATCACAGAAGCGGCGGCGGAAGTTGATTTATATATTCTGGATGTGAATATGCCAGAGGTATCTGGATTCCCTGCGGCGGCGGAAATTCGCAAGCACTTTGATGCGCCGATTGTTTTTCTGACGGCGTATTCTACAGAATCGGATAAGGTGATGGGCTTTTCTGTCGGGGCAGATGATTATATTGTAAAGCCGTTTTCCAATATGGAGCTGCTGATGCGCGTGAAGGCGATTCTGCGGCGAAGCAGCGGTGCAAAAGTACCTGTGGTGACAGAGAAAATTCCCTTTGCGGATTTGATTCTGGATACGGAGAGCCGCTCTGTTTCCAGACAGGGGGAAATGATTCCGCTGACCTATACGGAGTTTCAGATTCTGGAGCTTCTTGTGACGCATAAAAAGAAGATTTATTCCCTGGAAAATATCTATCAAAGCATCTGGGGAGAGGATGCCGTTGGCGACAGTGCGATTATGGTGCATATCAAAAATATCCGCAAGAAGCTGGGGGATGATTCCAGGAACCCGAAATATATCAAGACGGCGTGGGGACGGGGGTATTATGTTGACCAATGAGAATGGAAGGAAAACAAAGCGGCTTTCGCGCGAGATTCTGGGACTGCTGCTGATTACGGCAGTGATTGCGCTGTTTTTCTGGGGCTTTTTATATCTGACGGCAAATTCCATTTCCGAAACCTATTTCACAGAGCGCAACCTGCAGCCCTCAGAGGGACAATGGCTGACATTGCGAGCATGGATTCGCAGTGTCAGCCTGCTTTCGACGGTGATTCTGTTTCTGGTGCTGTTTCTGTTCCTGCTGGGGCAAAAGCTGGCGTATCTGAGGGAAATTATACAAGGGGTGGATGCCCTGCGCACACACCGCTTGGAGGATACCATTCCGCTGCGAGAGGCGAATGAGCTGACGGAGCTGGCGGAGCATATCAATTTTCTTTCGGAAACGGAGCGGCGGCTCAGACAGCAGGAAATGGCACTGCAGGCAGAGCGGGAGCGCATGATTCGCGACCTTTCGCATGATATCCGCACGCCGCTGACGGCAATTTTATCCTATTCGGATTATATGAGCCGAAAGGATGGGTACACAGATGCGGAATTACGGGAATATTTTTCGCTGGTGCGGAAGAAGGCAGCGCAGATGAAGGACATGACAGACCGCCTGCTGGAGGGCAGTAAGCGCAATGTGGAGCCGGTGGAAAACGGCAGGCTGCTGATGGAGCAGCTTGCAGGAGAATGGGAGGAAATTCTGGAGGACAGCTTTTCCTGCGAGATTTCTATGGAGAATTGCACCGATTTTCGGGCAGAATGGGATATGCAGGAGATCCTGCGGATTTTCGATAATCTGTCCTCTAATGTGGAAAAATATGCGGACAGTGGACACCCTGTTTTGCTGCAAATGGACAGGGGAGTGGACACCTTACGGATTTTACAGAAAAACACAGTGCGGCAGACGGCGCAGAAGATAGAAAGCAACCAAATCGGACTGGAGAGCATCCGCAGAATTACCGCCGGCTATGGCGGAGCGGTGACGGTTTCCTTGGACGAAAAGCAATTTCAGATTGAGATTACCCTGCCAGTTGCGAAAAAGTGCAAAGGTTAGCCGAATAGCGGAAGGGTTCGGGAAACGAAGCGTCTTCCCGAATGGAATCCGCAGAGGGGGCTTTGCTCACTCGAGGAAAACAGCATGTTTCGAGACTTTAGCCGATGGAACATGTCTGTTTATTCTTCTGTTTTAACAAGTCGAAATCCTGATTTCGACTTAAGGTGCGCCGGCACCGCCTTTAGAATTCTTTAGAATTTCCTGCACGATTTCTTTAGAATCCTATGCTATGATGAATTCATCAAAGAAAATAAGGCAACAAGAAAGTGAGGAATGGCTTATGGCATTAGGATTATTATTGATTTTATTTATGGTAATGAGCATCATCAGCGTAGTTGGGCTGCTGCTCCTGTTTCTTTTAAAGGGAGAAAAGGCGCAGAGGATTGTGTTTTACTTTATGGCGCTTCTGGGGATGTTTATCGCATGGATGACAGCCACAGGATATGCCACCAATCAGATTAAGGAGCAGATGATTTCGTGGGGCTTTGGTGCATTGGCGGTTGTAGCGGTTCTGGTGCGGCTTTGCGGCAAGAGCAAAAATGCAGCACTGGCGGCAAAGCTGCTGGCGGCGGCATCTGTGGTGCTCGGCATGGTGGCATTATTTATTGGCTAAGAAAGATTAAAATTTCATTAGAAAAAGAAAGGCGCAGGAGGCTTCCTGTGCTTTTCTTTTGTGGAAAAATTTGTCAGGTGCTATCGGTTGAAATATTTTTGTGGATGAAATATAATAGGATAAACTGTAAAATCTGCGTAAAATCCGCAGGAAACAGTGCTGTGTTTTTCGGATGCGGACGAGTGTATTTTTGTTAAAACAATGTCACACATTAGACAAGCCGAAAAGACACTTTCTATAGAAAGTGCATTTAATTATTCTGATTTGAATGGAGTTCTTTTATTCAAATTGAATAGAGGATTTCATACAGTATCTTGACACTTTGGCACATTTGAGTATATACTAAACTCAGATATGTACAGAAAAAGAATGTTACATAAAGGATGTAAAAAAACAGCACCGGAGAATGACCTTTGGAAGTGGGTCGGAACGGAAGAACAAATGAAACAGTAAGCAGACGTTTGGGTCTGTGATTACGGAAGGGAGGAACCTATGGGGGATGACATCAAACTTCGGGTTTCAAAAATCGAAAAATCTTTTCCGGGTGTAAAGGCTTTGGATAAAATCGACTTTACAGTCAGAAAAGGGACTGTACATGCGCTGTGCGGTGAAAACGGCGCGGGCAAGTCTACATTGATGAAAATTATCAACGGGATTTATAAGCCGGATGCCGGCGAAATTTTTGTGGATGAGAAATCGGTGAAAATCAAAGATCCCATTATGGCAAGATCTCTCGGAATTGCCATGATTGCGCAGGAGCTGAACTATGTTCCCGAAATGTCCGTAGAGGAAAATATTTTTCTGGGACGCTTGCCTGTGGATGGGATGGGCAGAGTTAAATGGCGCGAGGTGCGCGAAAAAACCGAAAGGCTGCTGAAGGAGGAGCATTTGCCCTATAAGGCAACGGATAAGCTGAAAACGCTGACTACCTCCGATATTCAGATGCTGGAAATCCTGAAGGCAATCTCCAACGATGCGTCTATCGTTGTTATGGACGAGCCTACGTCCTCCATTACGCAGAAGGAGGTTGAGCTGCTGTTTAAGAAGATTGCACTTCTGAAGGCAAAGGGCTGTGCGATTGTTTATATCTCTCATAAGATGGATGAGGTATTCCGCATTGCGGATGATATTACGGTATTCCGTGACGGTACGGTTGTAAAGAGTATGCGTGCGGAGGATACAAACATTGACGAGGTTATCGCGCTGATGGTAGGTCGCCGTATGGAAAACGTATATCCCAAGGAGAATATTGAGATTGGGGAGCCTTTGCTTGAGGTAAAAGACCTCAAGAGCGGTCAGCTGTTTGAGGATGTAACCTTCCATGTAGGCAAGGGCGAAATCGTTGGCTTTGCAGGGCTGGTCGGCGCAGGGCGTACGGAAGTGATGCGCTGTCTGTTCGGGCTTGACCCCATTGACGGCGGTACGGTAAAGGTACACGGCAAGGAAATCAAAATCAAACGGGTAGCCGATGCAACAAAGGCAGGCATGGTCATGCTTTCGGAGGATCGCCGCCGTTACGGCATTATCCCCATGAGAAGTGTGCGCGAAAATGCGAGCCTTGCAGCCTTAGAAAAATTCTTCTATGGCGGGCATGCCCATAGGAAAGAAGAAGAAGCAATGGTTGCAAAATATTTTGATAAAATGAGCGTAAAAACACCGACACAGGAAACACCGATTCAGTCTCTTTCCGGCGGGAACCAGCAGAAGGTGCTGCTGGCAAAATGGATGATGCGTGACCCTGAGGTGCTGATTCTGGACGAGCCCACAAGAGGGATTGACGTTGGCGCGAAATTTGAAATTTATAAACTGATGACAGAAGTGGCACAGGCGGGTAAAGCAGTTGTAATGGTTTCCTCTGAGCTGCCCGAATTGATTGGTATGTGTGACAGAATTTATGTGATGAACCAGGGCCATATTGCAGGCGAGCTGAAGCGGGAGGAATTCTCTCAGGAGGCTATCATGGTTTATGCGACAGGGACACATAGCATTATTCAGGAATAAATAAAGGAGGAGATCAAAAGTGAAAAATAATAAATCAAAAGAGTTAATGCAGAAATTTTCTATTTTCTTTGTTCTGCTGGTATTGATTATCGTATCTTCTGTGATGAACCCCAATTTCTTGAGCCACAGAAATATTACCAATATTGCAGTGCAGCTGGCGGTAGCGACCATTCTGGCGTATGGTGAAATGGTACTGATTGTATCCGGTTTGCTGGACTTGTCCTCGGGTGCGGTGCTTGCCCTGTCGGGTGTGCTTTCCGTCAGTGCGTATAAGGCGACCGGCTCTATGGCAGTGGCGTTTGCCGTTTCCATCGGTGTTGCGGTTATCTTCAACATGATTAACGCATTGTTTGTTGCAAACTTTGCATTGCCTGCGTTCATCGTAACACTGGCAACCCAGATGGCGGCGAGAGGTCTGGCACTGCTGTATACCTCCGGGCAGAATATTTTGCAGATTGGGAAATACGCTGTAGTCGGGCAGGGGAAAATCGGTCCTGTTCCCATTCCCGTTATCTTTACTGTTTTGGCGACGATTATTATTTCGTATATTATGAACCAGACACGATTGGGACGTTCCTTCTATGCCATCGGCGGCAATGAGGAGGCCTCTATCGCATCCGGTATCAATGTTGTAAAATCCAAATACATGGCATTCCTGATTAACGGTGTTCTGGTCGGGATTGCCGGCGTGCTGTTCATGGCGCGTGTAAACGCAGGTCTGCCGAATGGTGCGGTAGGCTACGAAATGGAAGGTCTGACGGCTGCCATTGTCGGCGGTACAAGCTTCTCCGGCGGTGTCGGGACAACCTCCGGCTCCTTAATCGGTTCCTTCATCATCGGCTGCCTGAACAACATCATGAACCTGCAGGGCGTAGACTCTTACATTCAGCAGGTAGTAAAGGGTATCATCATCGTGGCAGCTGTTCTGTATGATATCAACTTCAAGAATAAAAAATCGCCCAAGGTTATCCTGCAGAAGAAGGACGAAAAGAAGGAGCCTGCGGCAAAGGCATAACCCAATGATATGGCTTTCATTTGATCAATCAAATGTAAATAAAGCAAAAATGTTCTCAAAAAGGTAATTTCAAAAAGAAAGGGAGAGAGTAAAATGAAAAAGTATTTAGCAGCATTTATGGCACTGGCTATGGCGGCAACCGCTCTGACAGGCTGCGGCGGCGGTGATTCCGCAGGCGGCGATGACAGCAATAAAACCTACAAGGTAGCGTATATTGCAAGAGCGCAGTCTGACTCCTTCGCAGCATGGCTGGCAAACGAAATGGTAGCAGCAGCAGATAAGTATGATGATATCGAGCTGAAGGTATTCGATGGTCAGGCTGACGATGCAAAGGAAAACGCTGCAATCGAAAACGCAATCGCAAACGGCTACGATGCAATCATCGTGCAGCCCAACAACGGCGAAGCACAGAGACCCTACGTTGAAAAAATCGTACAGGCAGGTCTGGTTGCAATCACAACCAACTCCAGAATTGAAGGCATTGAAGGTGCATCTTCTGTCGATGCCGATCCTTACAATCAGGCACAGGTTAACGCTGAGCTGGCACTGACACAGGTTCCCGAAAATGCGAAGGTTGTTGTTCTGAAGGGGCCCTCCGGCAACTTCCACGCTGACCAGAGACGTATCGCATGGCAGGAAGTATTCTTTGACCAGAGACCTGACGTTCAGATTGTAGGCGAAGACTTCGCAAACTGGAACAAGGACGAAGCTATGGCTCTGATGGAAGACTGGACAACAGCACACGGCAAGATTGATGCAGTTATCTCCATGAACGATAACATGGCAGCAGGTGCGCTGGAGGTTGTAAAGGGCAACCCCACTTACAAAGACATGCTGGTATACGGCGTTGACGGTACAGCAGAGGCTTGCCTGCTGATTCAGGATGGTTCCATGACATCTACATGCCTGCAGTCCGCAATCGACCTGGCTGCTCTGAACCTTGACACAGTACACAAGCTGCTGACAGGCGAAGAAACACAGATCGACACAGATATCGAAGAAGTTCTGATTACTGCTGACAACGTAGACGAATACGTTGAAATGTACAAAAAGAACGGTCAGATTACAGAATAATAGAAGGTAAATCTGTTTTTCGTGATTGATTTGTAAATATGAGGTATCATTTTCGGGTTTTCCGGGAGTGATACCTCTATTTTTTTATGAAAAACTGTATTTTGGAAGGCGCGTAATTCTTGCATAATTCCGTCTATACTGTTATCATAAAAGGGAGAGCGTCTTGCAGGAGAGGTTCCCGAAAACTGATAAAACTGTGTATTTCAATAAAGCGAAAGCGAGGAGATAAAAGATGAAAAACAGAGCAGCTTATATGGTTGGATTGAACAAAATGGAAATCAGAGAAACCCCTGTTCCCGAACCCAAGGCGGGCGAGGTTCTGGTGAAGATTGAATATGTTGGGATTTGTGGTTCCGATGTGCATTATTTCAAGGACGGCAGATGCGGCGACTTCGTGGTTGACGGCGAACTGATGCTGGGTCATGAAGCAGGCGGCGTTGTAGAAAAACTGGGCGAAGGCGTAACAGACCTGAAGGTGGGCGACAAGGTTGCATTAGAACCCGGTATCACCTGCGGTCACTGCGAATTCTGTAAATCCGGCAGATATAACCTGTGCCCCGATGTTGTTTTCCTTGCAACTCCTCCTGTGCAGGGCTGCAATGAGGACTATATCACATTCCCTGCGGATATGTGCTTCAAGCTGCCCGAAGGGATGTCCACAAAGGAAGGCGCACTGATTGAGCCTTTTGCTGTTGGTCTACATGCGGCACACCAGGGCAAGGTTGGCATGGGCGACCAGTGCATTATCCTTGGCTCCGGCTGTATCGGTCTGATGACACTGTTGGCTTGCAAGGCTTGCGGTGCAACGGATATCACAGTGGTAGATATGGCGCAGAAGCGTCTGGACTACGCAATGAAGCTGGGCGCAACCAGAGTAATCAATGCGAAGGAAAAGGATGTGCTGAAGGAAGTAGAAGCATTTACAAACGGCGTAGGGATTGAAAAGGTATTTGAAACAGCAGGCTCTCCCGTTACCATCGCACAGACACCTTATCTGGTAAAGAAGGGCGGTACTATCACATTGGTGGGTATGGCGGCTGACCCCGAAGTAAAATTCAACTTTGGTCAGATTATGGCAAAGGAAGCAAGAATCGAATCCGTATTCCGTTACAGAAATCTGTATGCAAAGGCAATTTCCGCAGTTGCAAACGGCATTGACATCGGCATGGTAGCAACCCATGAATTCGATTTTGAACACATTCAGGAGGCATACGAGGCTGCTATCAACGATAAGGAAAACGTGGTAAAGGCTGTTATCAAGCTGTGATACATGCGAAAGAAATGGCGGTGTGACTATGGAATATTTACTGGGGATTGATATTGGTACCTCCGGCACGAAAACGGTTCTGTTTGACAGGGATGCCAACCCAATCACAGCAAAAACATTTGAATATCCCTTATATCAGGAGCAGAACGGCTGGGCAGAGCAGGAGCCTGAGGATTGGTGGAACGCGGTAGTGCAGGGCGTGCAGGCGGTGCTGCAAGCCTCCGGCGTGGATGCGGCGGATATCAAGGGCATTGGACTTTCCGGACAGATGCACGGGCTGGTTATGCTGGATGAAAACGGCGAGGTGCTGCGCCGCTCGATTATCTGGTGCGACCAGAGAACGGGCGAAGAGGTCGAGGATATGAACCGTATGCTGGGTGCGGAAAAAATCATTCAGATTACGGCGAACCCTGCGGTAACCGGCTTTACGGCGGCAAAAATCCTCTGGGTGAAAAAGCATGAGCCGGAGCTGTACGCAAAATGCGCGCATATCCTTCTGCCGAAGGACTATATTCGGTATAAGCTGACGGGCGAATATGCCACGGAGGTTTCCGATGCCTCCGGCATGCAGCTGATGGACGTTGCAAAGCGGACATGGTCGGATGAAATTCTGGAGGGACTTGGCATTGAAAAAAGACTGCTTGGCAAGATGTATGAATCGCAGGATGTAACCGGCGAGGTGCATCAGGAGGCGGCGGCGCTGACAGGACTTGCGGCAGGCACGATTGTGGTTGGCGGTGCGGGGGACAACCCTGCGGCAGCGATTGGGACAGGCATTGTTTCTCAAGGGAAGGCATTCACCACGATTGGTACCTCTGCGGTGGTTTATGCGGTTTCCGACCGAATGGCACTTGATCCCAAGGGCAGAGTGCATACGCTTTGTGCCTCTGTACCCGGCAAATGGACGGTAATGAGTTGCACACAAGCGGCAGGGCTTTCTCTGCAATGGCTGCGCAATCACGTTTGCACGCCGGAAATGGCAGAGGCTGCGGAAAAGGGCGTAGACCCTTATGAAATCATGACGGCAGAGGCTGCAAGGGTGCCTATCGGTTCTGAAAAGCTGATTTACCTGCCTTACCTGATGGGAGAACGCTCTCCGCATCCCGATCCGGATTGCAGAGGGGTGTTCTTTGGACTTTCTGCCATGCACGAAAGACCGCATTTGATTCGCTCTGTGATGGAGGGGATTTCCTTCTCTCAGTGGGAATGTGTTGAGGTGTTCCGTGAGATGGGCGTACCCATTGAGGATATGATGATCTGCGGCGGCGGCGGCAGAAGCCCCTTCTGGAGACAAATGCTGGCGGATATGTACGGCTGTTCGGTAAGCACAGTGCAGTCTGACCAGGGCGGCGCATTGGGTGCGGCGATTTTGGCAGGTGTTGGCGCAGGCATTTATCCCGATTTGGAGACGGCCTGTGATGCGCTGGTGCGAAAAAAAGATAGTTCCGAGCCGAATATGGCGGCGAATGGTGCGTATGCGAAATACTTCACGCTGTATAAGGAGCTTTACAGAACCCTGTTCCAAAGCTTTAAGGATTTGAAAAATATTTAAACAAACAGACGGGGAATTGCCTGAAAAGGACGTTCCCTGTTCTTTTTTTGCAGATTTCTCAAAAATTCAACGATTTTTAAGAAAGTGTTTCTTGATTCTTGTGCAATCCTTTTTTATAATGTATAAGGAGAAAAATTCGGTAATTGAAGCAACTGTGTAACAAAGGAGAAGAACCATGAAGAAACGAAGCTTGGGCATATTGGTATTCTGTTTGCTGCTGTTTGGCTTATGCGGCACAGCATTTGCGGCAGAAAAAACGAAAAGCCCCTATTATATAACGGTGAACCTGACGGCGAATGTGGTGACGGTATATGAAAAGGATGCGGCAGGAAATTATACCGTTCCCATTAAGGCGTTTCGATGCAGCGGCGGCACGGATACCCCCGAAGGGACATTCCGGACGAGTGCGAAATACGAATGGCGCGCATTATATGGGAATGTGTGGGGGCAGTATGCCACACGCATTACGGGACCGTATCTCTTTCATTCTGTGCCTTATTATGAAAAGGACAAAACCACATTGGAATATGATGAATTCAACAAATTGGGGACAACTGCATCCGCAGGGTGCATCCGTCTGACGGTGCGGGATGTAAAATGGATTTATGACAACTGTCCGATTGGCACAACCGTGAGAATGTATCGTGGGGAGGTGAAGGAGCCCTTGCAGCCTGCCGCTGTGCCGAAGGTCAACAGAAACGATACGGTACGCCGCGGCTGGGACCCGACAGACCCTGCTGCCGCAAACCCCTGGAGAAAGGGAACAATGCAGGAGATGCAGCTGCAGACGGCAGAGACAGATGACAGAATTGAGCTCTATTATGAAAAGGGGGCGTATTACATTTCTGCGTCAAATGCAAAGCAGCTGTTTGCTTTTCTGGATAGGGAAATAGACCTTTCTGCGGATGGCAATCAGGTGAAATACGATGCCGTGAAGGTTTCCTATGACGGAGAGACAAAGGAGATAGAGGGACGAGCGAAGGGTGATGCGGCGTATTATAAGCTACGCGACTTAACAAATCTGATTGGTGCGGAAATGCACTGGGATAAGGATACGAAGCATATCACGATCCGTCTGGACGAAAAGGAAATTCTTCTGGGGAAGGATTTGCCTGAAAGAGTGCCGGAGATCAAGGATGAGGCAACATTTCCTGAAAAGCTGGCGGCATTTTTTATGATGCAGAATTAAAAAATACTTTCTGAGCGAAAGCAGAGAGAGGGAGAATTATGACAGTAAAAAAGGTTGCAATCATTGCGGCGGCAGGTGCAGTGCTTCTGGCAGGGGCGCTGACGCTTTCCATGACGCTGATTACGCGGAATAAAATAGAGGTGACGGCAACGGAAACCTCGGCACAAAATGAAACGGAGCAGGAAGAAAGCGGCGTAAAAACGTTGGAAAATATGGAGAATATGCCGCTTTATTTTGAGGATACAGAGAAGCTTCTGCTGCCCCTGCGCAATACCATGGAAGCGCTGGGCGGAACGGTAAAATGGGATACGGAAAAGAAACAAACGGCGATTTCCTACCGTGGCAGAACGCTGCGCGTGCGTTCCGGGGAACGGGATGCCGTTCTGAATGGGTATGCGGTAACGCTGCCGGAGGAACCGAATATGATTAACGGCTGCCTGTATGTGGACGAGGAGGTTATTTCGGCGTACTATACGGGGGAGGTTCGCTTTAACCACGAAACCAAGCAGGTGACGTTGGAAATGAAGGATGGGACGGAGCCTGTAGTGGCAGTGAAGGAGCTGACGGCGGACGAGGAAAACGGCGGATATTCTGTGGATGTGCCGGTCATTGTGGGGCTGAATGATGCGAATTACGAAAAAAGCCTGAATGATTCCCTGATGCAGCAGATGCAGGATTACATTACAGCATTTATGGCGGAGGAAAATACAGCGGACAGCCTTTTGCAGGTGCAGGTGACAACGGGCTTCTGCACGAAGGATTTTCTTTCAATTCTCTGGGAAGGGACGAGGAACGGCATGCCTGTGCGCTTTGCAAAAAACCTTGACCTTCTGGGGCAGAAAGCCGTAACGCTTGCGGATATGCTGACGCAAACCTCTTTGGAGGCGGCGCAGGCGCAGGCAGGTGAGGATTGGACGGCGGAGCAGTTCTATCTGACGGCAGATGGTGAGCTGATTTTGATTGGACGCAATGCGGAGGGCGGACAGACGATAGAACCGCTGAAGGCGGAGCAGAGTATCTGGCGGAAAAAGTATAAGGGCATATTTACAAAATAAAGCAGAGAGAGCGGAATTTGCCAAAATCCACTCTCTTTTTTATTTTTTGAAAGAAGAAAGAAAAAAAGTTTGAAATCATGAAATCAGACATCTTATTTTCTGATTTGACAGTTTATCCTGTCGAATTGGTAAATGCAAAAAAAGATAGAGGAAAGCTATGTATTCTATTTTATACACTGTATACAGGTTGCTTGTTTTTTGATTCACAAACTTCTTTTGATAAATATTTTTATGGTATAAATTTTTGTACAATTTTTAATGTTGTCAGACATCAAAATAAATAATAATCGTCAACAAAAAATAATTTTGCATAAAAATATTTTAAAAAACATAAGACATGTAAGCAATATCACAAAAAGTATCTTGTTAGAAACATAACGGGGGTTTTTTCATTTTGCTGTTGAAATGAAAAAGATTTAATTGTATAATAATTACGTAAAAAATCCCGTTTCGGATGTATAGGAGAAGTTTACTGTTGTAAGACAATGTGATTGATAAACTTTCTTTATATACCGAAAAAAGGGTGAGCCGCCATTTTTGATGGCTGCAAAAGATGAAAGACGGGGGATATCCCTCGGAATAAACAGAACTCTCTAAATTTTAAAGGAGGAGAAAAAGAAATGTCTAAAGTAATGAAAACGATGGACGGTAACGAAGCTGCTGCATACGCTTCCTATGCGTTTACAGAAGTTGCCGGTATCTTCCCCATCACACCTTCCTCTCCCATGGCTGAAAAAACAGACGACTGGGCAGCGAATGGTAAAAAGAACCTTTTTGGTCAGACAGTTAAAGTAGTAGAAATGCAGTCCGAAGCAGGTGCTTCCGGTACAGTACACGGCTCTCTGGCAGCCGGTGCGCTGACAACCACCTACACAGCATCTCAGGGCCTGCTGCTGATGATCCCTAATATGTACAAAATTGCCGGCGAACTGCTGCCCTGCGTATTCCACGTAACAGCACGTGCTCTGGCTGCACATGCACTGTCCATCTTCGGTGATCACTCCGACGTTATGGCTTGTCGTCAGACAGGTTTCGCTATGCTGGTTTCCAACTCCGTACAGGAAGTTATGGACCTAGCTTGCGTTGCACACCTGTCCGCAATCAAAGGTCGTGTACCTTTCCTGCACTTCTTCGATGGTTTCCGTACATCTCACGAAATCCAGAAGATTGAATGCATCGACTATGATGAACTGGCAAAGATCATCGACATGGATGCAGTAAATACATTCAAGAGAAATGCGCTGAACCCCGAACATCCCGTTATCAGAGGTACAGCTCAGAACCCCGATATCTACTTCCAGGGCCGTGAAGCAGCAAACAAATTCTACAATGCTCTGCCCGCAGTAGTAGAAGAATACATGGGCGAAATCAACAGAATCACAGGCAGAGATTACAGACTGTTCAACTACTATGGCGCAGCTGATGCTGACAGAATCATCATCGCTATGGGCTCCGCTTGTGAAGCAATCGAAGAAACAATCGACTACCTGACAGCAAAGGGCGAAAAGGTTGGTCTGGTTAAGGTACATCTGTTCCGTCCCTTCGTAGCAGAAAAGCTGCTGGAGGTTATCCCTGCAACAGCGAAGAAGATCGCTGTTCTGGACAGAACAAAAGAACCCGGCGCACAGGGCGAACCTCTGTACATGGACGTTTGTACAGCACTGTTTGAAGCAGAATCCGCTCCCGTTGTAGTTGGCGGCCGTTACGGTCTGGGTTCCAAGGACGTTACACCCGCACAGTTCCTGGCAGTATATGCAAACCTGACACTGGATAAACCCAAAAACCACTTCACACTGGGTATCGTGGATGACGTGACAAACACATCTCTGGAAGTTGGCGAAGAAGTTAACGTTACAGGTGACGACGGCACAATCTCCTGCAAATTCTGGGGTCTGGGTGCTGACGGTACTGTAGGTGCAAACAAGAACTCCATCAAGATCATTGGTGACCATACAGACAAATATGCACAGGCATACTTCAGCTATGACTCCAAAAAATCCGGTGGTATTACACAGTCTCACCTGCGTTTCGGTGATACACCCATCAGATCTACATATCTGGTAAAAACAGCAGACTTCGTTGCTTGTCACAAACAGGAATATGTTCATCTGTACGACATGGTTACAGAACTGAACCCCAATGGTACATTCCTGCTGAACACAACATGGACTGTAGACGAACTGGATGAAAAGCTGCCCGCAAAACTGAAAAGACAGCTGGCTGCTAAGAATGCAAACTTCTACATCATCAATGGTACAGCTATCGCAGGCGAAATCGGTCTGGGCAACAGAATCAACACAGTTCTGCAGGCTGCATTCTTCAAGCTGGCTAACATCATCCCCATTGATCAGGCTGTAGAATACATGAAAGCAGCTATCACAAAATCCTATGGTAAGAAGGGTGACACAATCCTGAACATGAACTATGCTGCTGTTGACCGTGGTGTAGACGGCGCTGTTAAGGTTGAAATCCCTGCTTCCTGGGCAACTGCAGAAGATACAGAAGCTGCAGCAGCAAGAAAGACAACAGAATTCGTTAAGAATATCGTTGAACCCATGAACGCACAGGAAGGCGACAAGCTGCCCGTATCCGCATTCTCCGGCAGAGAAGACGGTCACTTCCCTACAGGTACAGCTGCTTACGAAAAACGTGGTGTTGCAGTTAACGTACCCGAATGGAACGCTGAAAACTGTATCCAGTGTAACCAGTGCTCTTATGTATGTCCTCACGCTGCAATCAGACCTATTCTGGTAACAGACGAAGAACTGGCTAAGGCTCCCGCAGCATTCAAGGCTGTAGAAGCAAAGGGCGGCGCAGCATTTGCAGGTCTGAAATACAGAATGCAGGTTTCCTCTCTGGACTGCTTGGGCTGCGGCAGCTGTGCAGTAGTATGTCCTGCTCCTAACAAGGCTCTGGAAATGAAGCCTCTGGAAACACAGGAAGCTGAAGTTGCTAACTGGGATTTCGCTATGGACGAAGTTGCACATAAGGCTAACCCTATGAGCAAGGAATCCGTTAAGGGCTCTCAGTTCGAACAGCCTCTGCTTGAGTTCTCCGGCGCTTGCGCAGGTTGTGGTGAAACACCTTATGCAAAACTGGTAACTCAGCTGTTCGGTGACAGAATGTACGTTGCAAACGCAACAGGCTGCTCCTCCATCTGGGGTGGTTCCGCACCTTCTATGCCTTACACAACAAACAAAGACGGTCATGGTCCTGCATGGGCAAACTCCCTGTTCGAAGACAACGCAGAATATGGTCTGGGTATGGCTTCCGCAGTTAAGCACATGAGAAATGGCCTGAAGGATAGACTGGAAAACCTGAAAGCAATCGATGCATCCGTTGCAGGTGTTGTTGATGCTTGGGTAGAAACAATGAACGACGGCGAGGCTTCCAAGGAAGCTACAAAGGCTCTGGTTGCTGCTCTGGAAGCTTACAACGGCGCAGATGCAGAAGCTAAGAACATCGTTGCTTATGTTCTGGAAAACAAGGATCAGCTGGCTAAGAAGTCTCAGTGGATCTTCGGTGGTGACGGTTGGGCTTACGATATCGGTTACGGCGGTCTGGACCACGTTCTGGCATCCGGCGAAGATGTAAACGTTCTGGTATTGGATACAGAAGTTTACTCCAACACAGGCGGTCAGGCATCCAAATCTACACCCGTTGGTGCAGTTGCTCAGTTCGCTGCATCCGGTAAGAGAGTGAAGAAAAAAGACCTGGGTATGATGGCTATGTCCTATGGCTATGTATACGTTGCACAGGTTGCTATGGGCGCAGACAAGAACCAGCTGGTTAAGGCTCTGGTAGAAGCTGAAAAATACCATGGTCCTTCCCTGATCATCGCTTACGCTCCTTGTATCAACCACGGTCTGAAGGGCGGCATGTCCGGTGCTCAGAACGAAATCAAACGTGCAGTTGAAGCAGGCTACTGGCAGATGTACAGATTCAACCCTGAACTGAAGAAGGAAGGCAAGAATCCTTTCACTCTGGACTCCAAAGAACCTACAGGCAACTTCAGAGAATTCCTGCTGAGCGAAGTTCGTTACAGCTCTCTGCAGAGAACCTTCCCTGAAATCGCTGAAGAACTGTTCGAACAGACAGAAGCAACAGCAAAAGAAAGACTGGAAGGCTACAAAAAGCTGGCTCAGGGCTAATCTTTTGAGCGATTACGCATAATCAAAAGGCGAGATATAGAAATATATCTCGTCTTTTTTATGTATGATGAATTTATGTATGAGGAAAAGGAAAGCAGCTTCGGGATGAAAGGCAAAAAACAGACTGATAGGAGGGCTTTTAGCAGATATTAAATAGAACGCAGCACATAAAAAAAGGAGCCGAAAGGCTCCTTTTGGCGTATTACTGGTTTTGGTTAATCTGCGTGATATCATAGGGGGAGGTCTGGTAGACGAAATAATTCAGCCAGTTGGAGTAGAGTAGATTTGCATGCGCTCTCCATGTTACCAGAGGCTCCTGTGTATCATCATCGTTGGGATAATAATTTTTTGGTACTTCGATGGGAAGTCCTGCATTTTTATCTCGCAGGTACTCCTTTTCCAGGGTACGGGGATCGTATTCCGAATGTCCCATAATGAAAATCTGACTGCCGCCGTCATTATGGATGGCGTATACCCCTGCTTCATCAGAGGATGCAATGATTTTCAGGCGCGGTTCCTTTTCGATGTCCTCACGGTAGACGGTGGTATGTCTGGAATGGGGGACATAGAAGATATCATCCGAGCCACGGAAGAGAATAGAGGTCTTTTTATCCAGTTTATGCGGGAATACGCCGAACATTTTATCCTGCATCATGTGCTTTTTGATGCCGTAATGATAATACAGACCTGCCTGTGCGCCCCAGCAGATATGGAAGGTGCTGTGGACATGGGTTTTGCTCCATTCCATGATTTCCACCAGCTCGTCCCAATATTCCACCTCTTCAAATTCCATCTGTTCGATGGGCGCACCTGTGATAATCAGACCATCCCAATTTTGCTCCTTTACCTCATCGAAGGTTTTATAGAAGGCAAGCAGATGATCCTCCGGTGTGTTTTTGGATTCGTGGCTTCTGGTATGAATCAGCTCCAACTCAATTTGCAGGGCGGTATTGCCCAAGAGACGGGAAAGCTGTGTTTCGGTATCGATTTTTGTCGGCATGAGGTTTAACAGCAGGATCTTCAGAGCACGAATATCCTGCGTGATCGCACGCGTTTCTGTCATGATAAAAATGTTTTCATCGGTCAGCACCTTGGCTGCGGGTAATTCATTGGGTATTTTAATGGGCATTGCTATAATCTCCGTTTCTTTCGTATGCTTATCTGATAGCTTCGAGTGCCTGTGCAATATCGTCAATCAAATCCTGTGCATTTTCCAGACCACAGGACAGGCGAACCATATCCGCAGGTACGCCTGCAGCCGCCAGCTCTGCATCTGTCATCTGTCTGTGGGTGGAACTTGCGGGGTGCAGGCAGCAGGTGCGTGCATCTGCAACATGGGTTTCGATAGCGGCTGTTTTCAGATGCCCCATGAAGGCTTCCGCCGCCTTTCTGCCGCCCTTTACGCCAAAGCTGACAACGCCGCAGGAGCCGTTCGGCAGATATTTTTTCGCTGTTTCGTAATATTTATCTCCTTCCAGACCGGGATAGATGACATAGGAAATCAAATCGTGGTTTTTCAGATATTTTGCGACAGCTAAGCCGTTTTCGCAGTGACGGGGAATCCGCACATGCAGGCTTTCCAGACCCAGATTCAGCAGGAAGGCAGACTGGGGAGACTGGGTAGAGCCGAAGTCACGCATCAGCTGTGCGGTTGCCTTTGTGATAAATGCGCCGCCCTGACCGAATTTTTCCGCATAGGTAATGCCGTGGTAGCTGTCATCGGGAGTGCAGAGACCGGGGAATTTATCGGCATGTGCCAACCAATCGAAATTGCCGCTGTCTACGATACAGCCGCCGACAGCCGCGCCGTGACCGTCCATGTATTTTGTGGTGGAATGGGTAACGATATCCGCACCCCATTCGATGGGACGGCAGTTGATGGGGGTTGCAAAGGTGTTGTCAATAATCAGAGGAACGCCATGTGCGTGTGCAGCATTTGCGAAACGCTCGATATCCAGAACACTCAAGGCGGGGTTTGCGATGGTTTCGCCAAAGACTGCCTTTGTATTGGGCTTGAATGCCGCTGCAAGTTCTTCCTCTGTGCAGTCGGGCGCAACGAAGGTGAAATCGATGCCCATTTTCTTCATGGTTACAGAGAAAAGGTTAAATGTGCCGCCGTAGATGGTGGAGGATGCAACGACATGATCCCCGCAATTTGCAACATTGAATACGGCGTAGAAATTTGCCGCCTGTCCGGAGGAGGTCAGCATTGCTGCTGTGCCGCCTTCCAGCGCAGCAATTTTTGCCGCAACCAGATCGCAGGTGGGGTTTTGCAGTCTGGAATAGAAATAGCCGGATGCCTCCAAATCAAAAAGCTGCCCCATGTGCTCACTTGTGTCATATTTGAATGTGGTGCTCTGGTAAATGGGAATCTGTCTGGGCTCCCCATTGCCGGGGGTATAGCCACCCTGTACACATTTTGTTTCGATACGATATTCACTCATGCTTCGTTCCTCCTTAGTAAAAATATAAAATAAAGTTGATGTTGGTTGCAGCAAATGCGAGGACAGGCAACAGGTAATAAAAAAGCCGTCCCAAGGAAAAACCTTGAGACGGCCAGTATAAACCGCGGTACCACTCAAATTGCATATAAAATATGCCACCTCTTCGGGCTCAAACAAGCCCTATGCTTTTACGCAGCAGTCACGGGAGGAGCCTACCGATACGTTTGTATTTTCGAACCTCCAGCTCAGAAGCCATAGACTATTGAATGTAATTGTTATCGGCTCACAGCAACCGCCGACTCTCTGAAAACGCAGACACTCAGTCCTCTTCGTCATCGCTTTTTGCTATCAAGTTGTTGAGGACTATTATAACATCCAAAAGACATTTGTCAACTGTTTTTTTGAGAGAAAAAAGAATTTTTTCCGGGCTAGGGCGTTTTTCTGCGTGGAAAAATATGATATACTGAAACGATAGGAAAAGAGATTTTTAGAAAACAAAGGAGGTGCGGAAATTGGAAATGCAGGAAAGAGAACGGGAGAAGAAACCGTTTACGCATCTTCATGTTCATACGGAATACAGCCTTCTGGACGGCTCTGCCAAGATAAAGGAGCTGGTGCAGCGGGTGAAGGAGCTGGGGATGGACAGCATTGCCATCACCGACCACGGTGCGATGTATGGTGCGGTGGAATTTTACAAGGCGGCACTGGAGGCCGGCATCAAGCCGATTCTCGGCTGTGAGGTTTATGTGGCGGAGGGCTCTCGCTTCACAAAGGAAGGCAAGGGCGGCGGCTATTATCATCTGGTGCTTCTGGCTGAAAATAATGAGGGCTACCATAATCTGATTAAGCTGGTTTCCTATGGCTTTACCGAAGGGTTTTATTATAAGCCGCGTGTGGATAAGGAGCTTCTGCGGAAATACAGCAAGGGCATTATTGCATCGAGTGCGTGCCTGGCCGGAGAGGTGCCGAGGAATATTCTGAATGTATCCTATGAGAAGGCGAAGGAAACGGCACTGGAATATCTCGATATTTTCGGGGAGGGCAATTATTTTTTGGAATTGCAGGACCATGGGATTTGGGAGCAGAAGCTTGTGAACGAGGCTTTGGTGCGGATGAGCAGGGAAACGGGGATTCCGCTGATTTGCACCAATGACAGCCATTATATTTATAAAGAGGACGCAGAGCCGCATGATATTCTGCTTTGCATCCAGACGGGGAAAACGGTTTTGGATGAGGACAGGATGCGTTATGAGGGCGGCCAGTTTTATGTGAAAAGCCCGAAGGAAATGTATGATTTGTTTTCCTTTGCACCTGAGGCCTGCGCCAATACGGCAAGGATTGCCGAGCGGTGCAATGTGAGCTTTACGTTCCATGAATTGAAGCTGCCACGCTTTGATGTGCCCGATGGGAAAACGGCAGAAGGCTATCTGCGCGAGATTTGTTATGCAGGGTTTGCAAAGAAATACCCTGCGGCGAAGGAAGAATGGAAGGAACGGCTGGAATATGAGCTTACCACGATTGAAAATATGGGGTATGTGGATTACTTCCTGATCGTTTGGGATTTTATCAAATATGCGAAGGATAACGGCATTATTGTTGGGCCGGGGCGCGGCTCTGCGGCAGGGAGCATGGTTTCCTACTGCCTTTCCATTACAACAATTGATCCGTTGAAATATGACCTGATTTTTGAGCGTTTCCTGAACCCTGAGCGTGTCAGCATGCCGGATATTGACATTGACTTCTGCTATGAACGGCGGCAGGAGGTGATTGATTATGTCATCCGCAAATATGGCGAGGCAAATGTGGCGCAGATTATTACCTTCGGGACGATGGCGGCGCGAGCGGCAATCAAGGACGTTGGGCGCGCGCTTGCAATGCCCTATGCAGAGGTTGACCGCATTTCCAAGATGATTCCGACAGAACTGGGGATTACGATTGAAAAGGCGCTGAAAATGAACCCCGACCTCAAGCATGCTTATGAGGAGGAAGCGGATACGAAGCGGCTGATTGATACCTCTCTGCGCTTAGAGGGCTTGCCGCGCCATTCCTCTACCCATGCCGCCGGCGTGGTTATCTGCCGTGAGCCTGTTATGGAATATGTACCGCTGAGTGCGAATGACGGGCAGATCAATACCCAGTACACCATGACGATTCTGGAGGAGCTGGGACTGCTGAAAATGGACTTTCTGGGACTGCGGACACTGACGGTGATCCAGTCCGCGGTGCAGGAAATTGAGCGTATCCATGGGATTCGGTTAAACATGGAGGAGCTGCCCGAAAATGATTCTATGGTGTATGACATGATTTGCCAAGGCAAAACAGAGGGCGTGTTCCAGCTGGAAAGCGGCGGCATGAAGCAGTTTATGCGAGAGCTGCAGCCACGCTGCTTGGAGGATATGATTGCGGGGATTGCGCTTTATCGCCCCGGGCCGATGGATTTTATCCCGAAATATATCAAGGGGAAAAATGCAGGCGGCAAGGTGCAGTATACCCATTCGAAGCTGGAGCCGATTCTGGAAAACACCTACGGCTGTATCGTGTATCAGGAGCAGGTAATGCAGATTGTGCGGGATCTGGCAGGCTACAGTCTGGGCAGAAGTGACTTGGTGCGCCGTGCGATGAGCAAGAAAAAGGCATCCGTGATGGCAGAGGAACGGGAAAAATTTATCTATGGGGATGGGGACGAGGTGCCCGGCTGTGTGAAAAACGGGATTCCCATAGAAGCGGCAGAAAAGATTTTTGATGAAATGACGGACTTTGCAAAATATGCCTTTAATAAAAGCCATGCTGCCTGCTATGCGGTGGTTGGCTATCAGACTGCTTGGCTGAAGGCGCATTATCCCGTGGAATTCATGGCGGCACTGATGACAAGCGTGATGGACAATGCGGCGAAGGTCAGCGGCTATATCGAGGAATGTAAGAAAATGGGGATTCAGCTTCTGCCCCCCGATATCAACGAAGGATATCGGCAGTTTTCCGTATCCGATGGGAAGATTCGCTTTGCGTTGGCGGCAATCAAGAATATCGGCAAGGGTGCGGTGGATGCACTGGTTGCGGAGCGCGAAAAAAACGGTAAATTCACCTCTCTGACGGATTTCTGCAACCGCATGGAGGGCGGAGAATGGAGCGTGCGCGGCATTGAAGGACTGATTAAGGGCGGCGCACTGGACAGCTTCGGCGGTTTCCGCAGTCAGTACATGGCGATTTATAAAGAGATACTTGCAGGAATCGGACATGCCAGAAAGAATAATATAGAAGGACAGCTGAACCTGTTTGACATGGGCGGTGACGAAAGCTTTCAGCAGACGGATGAACTGCCTTCCATTCGGGAATTTCCGCCGAAGGAGAAGCTTGCGATGGAAAAGGAAGCCTTGGGGATTTATGTCAGCGGACATCCTCTGGCGGAATATGAGGAACAGCTGCGGCGGAAAATCAGCAATACAAGCATGGATTTTCTGCCGGATGAGGAAGGCTCGCACCATACACAGATAGAGGACAGCACGAAGGTAATCGTTGGTGGGATGGTTGCGGGGGTTTCTGTGAAATATACCAGAAATAATGACAAGATGGCGTTTATCACACTGGAGGATTTCCAAGGGAGCATGGAGATTGTGGTGTTCCCGAAGGTGTATGAAAAATGTGCGCCGCTTTTGCAGGAGGATGCGGTACTGCTTATTCGTGGCAGGGCGAGTGTTTCCGCAGATGGCGAGGGCAAGGTGATTGCAGCGGATATCAAAAATCTGGAGCAGAACGAAGCGGCAGAGATTCCGTCCTCCGTATGGCTGAAGCTTGCGGCAGGGCAGAGTGTTCCCTTCGGACAGATTACGGCAATTCTCCGAAAATATCACGGGGATGTGCCGGTATATATTTATGATGAGAAAACGAGACAGAAAATGAAGGCAGACCGCATAAACTGGGTGACGGGTGAGGATGCCCTCTGCGAGGAGCTGCGGCAGCTGCTGGGCGAAAAAAATGTTGCGTTGAAATATTGAGGAGGAAAGCGTATGGCTGAAAAAATCGGAGCAGATACATCCTATATTTGTGTGAAGGCACTGGAAAAGGGTGTGAATATCATTGGCGTGACCCGTGGCGAGGTGACAAAGATTCATCATACGGAAAAGCTGGATCAGGGCGAGGTTCTGATTGCGCAGTTTACGGAGAATACCTCTGCCATGAAAATCAGAGGGAAAGCAGAGGTTTATACGCAGTTCGGCATGATTCGGGCAGGCGAAGTCGATATTGAGAAAAAATAATGCCACAAAGGATTTTGTGTGGAAGTTTTTGGCGGAGGATGAGGAGGAATTCAGATGGTAGAACGGAAGAATGAAAAGAAAATCAGAAAAATCGGCGTACTGACCAGCGGCGGCGATGCGCCCGGCATGAATGCGGCAATTCGTGCGGTTGTCAGAACGGCAAAATATTATGATGTGGATGTTGTAGGTATCCGCAAGGGCTATGCAGGGCTGATTGGCGGCGAAATTAAGGAAATGCACAGCAGAGATGTTTCCAATGTGCTGAACCTTGGCGGTACGATTCTGCATACGGCACGCTGCCCCGAAATGATGACGGACGAGGGTCTGGATAAGGCGGCGGCAATCTATAAGATTTTGGGACTGGATGCACTGGTTGTCATCGGTGGGGACGGCTCCTATCGCGGTCTGGCGGAATTGGTGAAAAGAGGGGTTAATGGCGTGGGGATTCCTGCGACGATTGACCTGGATATGAAGGGGACGGAATATACGATTGGCTTTGATACGGCGGTCAATACCGGTATGGATGCGCTGAATAAGCTGAGAGATACCTCCAACTCCCATGAAAGATGCTCCGTTGTAGAGGTGATGGGCAGAGATGCTGGCTACATTGCTGTATGGTGCGGCATGTGCGGCGGCGCTGAGGAGGTTATGTTTCCTGAGGAGAAGGAAAACATCAACAGCGACAGAGTGATTCAGCAGATTTTGGAGAATAGAAGTATCGGCAAACGCCATAATCTAGTAGTAGTGGCAGAGGGCGTTGGCGGTACGCAGAAGCTGGCGCAGGATATTCAGGAGATTACTGGGATTCAGACCAGAGCGACCATTCTGGGACATCTGCAAAGAGGCGGCAGCCCGACGGCGACCGACCGCATGCACGCATCTATGATGGGCTATCATGCGGTGAAGGCAATTCTGGAGGGCAGGAAAAACATTGCGGTTGCCTATAACAGAGGACGCTACGAGATTCTGGATTTGCTGGCTTCCTTACAGATGGACAAGGAATTAGACCCCGAAATTTACGATGTAATCAAAATTCTTTCGATTTGATTGAATTTCTAATTGAAATGAAAAAATACGACAGAAAAAAGGAGGTGCCGCAATATGCGAAAAACGAAAATTGTCTGCACATTGGGGCCTGCAACAAATGATGTGGAAATTATGAAGCAGCTGATTCAGAACGGTATGGATGCCGCGAGAATCAATTTTTCCCACGGGACATACGAAACCCACGCGGAAACGATTGCGAAGCTGAAACAGGCGAGAGAGGAGCTGAACGCCCCCATCCCCCTGATTCTGGATACAAAGGGGCCCGAAATCCGCGTGAAAACCTTCAAGGAGGATAAGGTGAGACTGGAGGAGGATGCAACCTTTACCCTGACCACCAGAGATGTGGAGGGGGATGTGAATATTGTTTCGGTGACCTATGCAGACTTGCCGAAGGATGTACACAGAGGCTCCAGAATTCTGATTGATGACGGGCTGATTGAATTGAAGGTAGAGGATATTACGGAAACGGATGTTGTCTGCAAGGTTATCAACGGCGGTGTTGTGAAATCCCGCAAGGGCGTAAACCTGCCGGGGGTGGAGGTGAACCTGCCTTCCCTGATGGAAAAGGATATTGAGGATTTGAAATTCGGCGTGGAGAACGGCTTTGATATTGTGGCGGCATCGTTTATCCGCTCGGCGGAGGATGTGCTGAAAATCCGCAGAGTGCTTGAGGAAAACGGCGGCGGACAGATGCATATTATCTCCAAGATTGAAAATCAGCAGGGCGTGGAAAATATTGATAAAATTCTGGAGGCTTCGGACGGGATTATGGTTGCCAGAGGGGATCTGGGTGTAGAAATTCCGCCGGAGGAGGTGCCTTTGGTGCAGAAAATCCTGATTGCGAAGGCGAACCGCATCGGCAAGCCTGTTATCACTGCCACGCAGATGCTGGAGAGCATGGTACACAGCCCTCGCCCGACCAGAGCAGAGGCAAATGACGTTGCAAATGCGATTTTTGACGGCAGTGATGCCATTATGCTTTCGGGCGAAACGGCGGCAGGGGCATATCCTCTGGAGGCGGTTGCAACGATGGCGAGAATCGCACTGAAGGCGGAAAGTGCTGTGGATTATGCGGCAAAGCTTGCGAATACGACAGAGCCGGCGAGAGTGAATATTACAAATGCGATCAGCATGGCGGCTTGTGCAACAGCGGCAGAGCTGAAAACGGCGGCAATCACAACGGTAACAAAATCCGGCTTTACGGCAAGAATGATTTCCCGTTATCGCCCTGCCTGCCCGCTCATTGCGAGCACATCGGACGAAACGGTTTGGCGGCAGATGAATCTTATCTGGGGCTGCAAGCCGATGCTTTATACAGGAGAGCTGCCCCGTGGCGGTGTATTTGATACGGCTTTGGAAATCGCAGTGAAAAGCGGCTTGCTGAAAAACGGCGATACGGTTGTTTCCGCATTGGGGATGCCCCTTGGCTTTAGCGGCGCAACGAACACCCTGCGTGTGGATATCGTGGGGGATGTGCTTTGCAAGGGCAAGGGCGTTGGCACGAAAAGGGCAACAGGCACAGCCAGAGTCATTACCGCAAGGGACGGTGTGGAGCGCACCTTCCATCAGGGGGATATTCTGGTGACAACGGCAACGGACAGCAGCTTTATGCCCTATATCCGTAAGGCGGCGGCAATCGTGGTCGGGCCTCTGGATCAGAATGTAAACAGCCATGCGGAGGTTGCAGGGATGGCACTGGATATTCCTGTGATTGTCTGCAATGCGAAGGTGGTTGACTTTATTCCTGCTCATTCGCTGATTACGGTAGATGCGGAAAAGGGATTTGTTTACAAAGGGATTCCGAAGGAAGAATAAGGAACAGCAGGAATAAATTGGAAAGCAGGTTGAATCTGAAAAATCAGATTTAATCTGCTTTTTTTGTGCGCTTTATTACATCAAAATACTGAATGAAAATATTACCAATGAAATGTACACAAATAAAAAACAAACATCCTTGTGCGAAGGAATTATTTTATGACTTTTGGATGAATATTTGTACAAAAGAACGATATTTCAAGGGTTTTTTTGTCGAAATAGTGAATTGACGAATTCTTAACAGGGTGTTAACATATACCATGTAGATTCAAGATATTGAAGTGTTTTAATATACATACACCCGCTATCATACATCACAATGCTCTTGAATCACAAAAAAATTTATGTATTCAAAGGAGGCTATTATTATGAGTACACCACTGATTAGCGCTGACAATACATGGGCGCTGATGGCTATTACCTGCGGTTGGGCTGCATTCTCTATCTATGCAGAACAGACATGGAAATGGGCATCTAAAGTATCCGGTGCGATCGTTGCTTTGATTGGCGCACTGGTTTTGACAAACCTGGGTATCATCCCTACAAACTGCGTTTGGTTCGACGATATCGTATGGGGCTATGTTGTTCCTATGGCAATCCCCATGCTGCTGTTGAGCTGCGACATTCGTAAGATTGGTAGAGAAGCAGGTAAGATTCTGATTATCTTTATGATTGGTGCAATCGGTACATCCGTTGGTGCAATCTTGGGCTTCAAGGTGCTGGGCAACCATGTAAAGGATCTGGCAGGCGTAGCTGCTATGATGACAGGCTCCTACATCGGCGGTACTGTAAACTTCGCTGCAATGGCAAGTGCATTTCAGGTACCCGGCGACACAACATCCGCAGCGGTTGTAGCGGATAACCTGCTGATGACTCTGTACTTCTTTGTACTGATCATGATTCCTACACTGAAGTTCTTTAAGACAAAATTCACACATCCTCATATTGATGAAATCAATGCAAGAGGTGTGGATGAGGCTGCAAAAACACAGGCGGCTGCATTCTGGGCAAAGAAACCCATCTCTCTGTGTGACATTGCAATCAACTTTGCAATCAGCGTAATCGTTGTTTGGGTTTCCACAGAAATCGCAGGCTTCATTTCCGCAGCGTTCCCTTCCGGCAACGGCATAATCACAGACCTGATTGGCGGCCTGTTCGGCAACAAGTATCTGATTTTGACAACCATTACAATGATTATCGCGACAATTTTCTCCAAACCACTGGAGGGTCTGTCCGGTTCTCAGGAATTGGGTACATACCTGATTTACCTGTTCTTCTTTGCAATCGGCGCACCTGCATCCATCAAGGCTATCTTCCTGAATGCACCTCTGCTGCTGGTATTCTGTGCAATCATGGTAATCGTAAACATGCTGTTCTGCTTCGTATTCGGCAAGCTGCTGAAATTTGACCTGGAGGACTGTATTCTGGCATCCAACGCCTGCATCGGCGGCCCCACCACAGCGGCGGCTATGGCAATCTCTCAGGGCTGGATCAAGCTGGTAGGCCCTATCATGCTGGTAGGTACTCTGGGCTACGTTGTAGGTACATACTTCGGTACTATCGTAGGTAACTTCTTAGGCGCATAAGCATAAGCGAACAGAGAATAGAAATAGAATTGGAAGAAAGAAAAGAAGGAAGGCAAGAATTATGATTTTTGACGGACACAGTGATATTTTTACAGACGTAACAGTTCGCAGATTGAAGGGCGAAACGCAGGTTCTGAAAAATCACCATCTGCCTCGTTTAAGAAAGGGCAACATCGAAGGCGGCTGCTTTGTTCTGTGGATTGATCCTCCCTATGATGCAGATCCTGCAAAGAGACTGGGAGAGCTGATGCACTGCATTAAGGACGAAATGGCTGAGTGCGAAGAAGCGGTTGTTGTAAAGAACCTGAAGGAAATCGAAGAAGCAAGAAAAGCAGGCAAGTTTTATATTCTGCCCGGACTGGAAGGGCTTTCCGGCATCGGCACGGATCTGGATAAGATTGACGAGCTGTATGATTTCGGTTGCCGTCATGCAATGCTTTCCTGGAACGAACAGAACGATTTGTCTACAGGGACGAAGGGCGACCCCAACAGAGGACTGACCGAGCTGGGCAAAAAGGCTGTCAGAAAGCTGCATGATAAGCACATGCTGGTAGATGTTTCCCATACAAATGAACGTACCTTCTGGGACATGGCAAAGGTGGGCGGCGGCCCCTTGATGGCATCCCATTCCAATGCAAGAGCGTTGGCAGATGTAGTCAGAAATCTGACAGATTGCCAGCTTCTGGAAATCAGAGATACAAACGGTATTGTTGGGCTGAACTCCTTCAATATGCTGGTTGACAAGGATGTGAAGGAACAGACCGTAGATGGTTTGATTCGCCATGCAGACTACATTGCAAATAAAATCGGTGTAGAGCATCTGGCATTTGGCTTTGACTTCTGTGAATTTCTGGACGACGAAGCTGCCGGCTCCTTCTGTGATCAGGAAAATACCTTTACAGTAGGTCTGGAGGACTGCACACACGTTCCTGCTATGGTAGAAAAAATGAGAAAAGCAGGCTTCAGCGACAAGGAACTGGAAATGATTTGTCGTGGTAACTGGATGAATTTGATTCAGAGAGTCATTGGCTGAGCTGCGTATAAAAAATGAATATTTGCCGGGGGCCAAGGGGGTTTCCCGGCATTTTTATAAGCAAAAACAAGGCAAAAGATGAGAAAAGAGGGATACAGTATGATTTTTGATGGACATAGTGATATTTTCAGCGATGTAAGATATAAAAGAGAAGCGGGCGAAACACAGGTATTGAAGAATCATCATCTGGACAGACTGCGTAAGGGCGGCATCGGCGGCGCATGCTTCGTTATCTGGGCGGATACCTACAATGGTCACGCACCCAAGGATGAAATGGAAGCTATCGTTAAGGGCATCAAGGGAGAAATGGCTGAAACAAAGGAATTTGTTCTGATTCATAATGTAGAGGAGCTGAAGGCGGCAGAAGCAGCAGGCAAATTTGCAATCCTGCTGGGTATCGAAGGTCTGGCAGGCATCGGCGAGGATTTGAGCAAGATTGATGAGCTGTATGACCTGGGTGCGCGTCATGCAATGCTGACATGGAATGAAGAAAATGCATTGGCAACCGGTGTAAAGGGTGACCCCAACAGGGGTGTAACCGAGCTGGGCAAGCAGGCGATTAAGAAGTTGCAGGAAAAGAAGATGATTCTGGACGTTTCTCATATCAATGAAAAATCCTTCTGGGATGTTATCGATCTGGCAACAGGCCCTATTCTGGCATCTCATTCCAATGCGAAGGCACTGGCAAGCGCAGCAAGAAACCTGACAGATGATCAGCTGAGAGCAATCAGAGATACCAATGGTCTGGTTGGGCTGAATGCCTTCGGTGATTTTATCAGCGACAACAAGGCGGAGCAGGATGTTGACCATCTGGTAAACCATGCTACCTATATCGCAGATAAGATTGGTGTAGAACATCTGGGCTTCGGCTTTGACTTCTTTGAATTTTTGGATTCCGATTCCATGAAGAGCTACAGCGATCAGGATGACTCCCGTCTGAAGGGCATGAAGGACTGCTCCGAGGTTCCTGTTCTGATTGAAAAGCTGAGAAAAGCGGGCTTCACAGAAAAGGAACTGGAAATGATTAGCGGCGGCAACTGGACAAACCTGATTCAGAGAGTTCTGGGCTAAAAAAAGCAAAAATGACATAAAAAAGAGAGACTGTGAAAGCAGTCTCTTTTTGTGTGCAGACATCAGAAGAATTTGGGGGTCATTGCCCAGATGGAAATGCAGTCCTCATCTCCGTTATTGATATATTTATGGGGCAGGGTGCTGTTGAAATAAATGCTGTCCCCCTCATGCAGGACATAATCCTTGCCATTGAGATAGACCGTCAGGGAGCCCTTCAGCACATAGCCACATTCCTCGCCCTCGTGGCAGAGGGGCTTTTTATCATAGGTGTAGCCTGCTTTTAAGGTAATTACCATCATATCCAGTGCGCGGTCATCTCGATTGGTATGCAGAAGCTTATAAAAGCTGCTGTCATGATGGGTGACGATGGTGCGGTGCGAGCCCTTGCGGATAATCAGCTGCTCCTCGTGTGGTTCTTCGTAAAAGAAATAATTGATATTTGTATCTAATGCTTTGGCAAGCCGCCAAAGGCTGGTAACAGAGGGAACAACAAGGTCGCGCTCAATCTGGCTGATGAGACCCGTGCTGACATCGGAAAGCCTGGAAAGCTCGGCAATACTTAGCTTTTTATCTAAGCGCAGCTGTTTTAGTTTTCCACCGATCATAAGCTCCATTTTTATTGTCCTCCCATGAGTTTTTCAAAGAATTTATACGCTTATTGTATCATTTTTGGGCAAGAGGAACAACTCTTTTTCAAAAAAAGAGGAAGAAAAAGCATGGGGGCAGAAAGTTGAATTTTCGGTTGTTTTCGTTGCAAATTGGGTGTCGGTATGGTATGATAGGAAGGATTATATTGAGGAAGAATACACAGAAGGAGAATATTATGTTAACAAGCAAGCAGAGAGCCTTTTTGCGCGGAATGGCAAACGGAATGGACGCAATTTTTCAGGTAGGCAAGAACGGCGTAACCCCTGAACTGAGAGATACGGTTTACAATGCACTGGAGGCAAGAGAGCTGGTAAAAATCAGTGTTCTGGATAATAATATGCTGGGTGCAAGAGAGGCGGCAGAAATGCTGGCAAGCAGAACAGGCGCAGAGGTGGTACAGGTGATTGGCAACAAATTTGTGCTGTACCGTGCGGCGAAAAAGCCTGTAATCGAGCTGCCGCAGGCAAAGAAATAAGAACCCGAAACCGACAGCGGGGAAAGAAGGAACAGAGATGAGAAATGAAATTGCAAACTTCAGGGATTGCAAAAGTATTGCCATTATGGGCGGCACCTTTGACCCGATTCACCATGGACATCTGGTGACAGCAGAGGCGGTGCGCTATCGCTTCAAGGTGGACAAGGTGGTTTTTATGCCGGCAGGGCAGCCTGCGCATAAGACAAACAAAAAGGTGACACATAATGAGCATCGCTATCTGATGACGGTGCTGGCAACGATGCGAAATGAAAATTTTGAGGTTTCCCGTATTGAGATTGATCGCGCCGGCGTGACGTATACGATTGATACGATTGAAGAGCTGAAAAGGATGTGCAGACCGGATGTGCGACTGTATTTTATTACGGGTGCGGATGCCATCCATCAGATTATGACATGGAAGGAATCGGAACGACTGCTTGGCATGTGCGATTTTGTGGCGGTGACAAGACCCGGCTACGATAAATCGAAGCTATTTCAGGATATTGGCGAAATCAGGGAGAAATTTTCCAGTCGGGTGCATTATATGGAGGTGCCGGCACTGGCAATTTCCTCTTCTGATATTCGGGAGAGAGCCAAGCGCGGTGCGCCGATTAAATATCTTCTGCCGCAGGAGGTAGAGGACTATATTCATAAATTTGGGTTGTATCAGGATGATGCGGAGGATGAGGTGAAATTTATGCTGCCTGTGGAAACAATGCAGGAAAAATTGCAGTCTGCGCTTTCGGTCAAGCGTTATATTCATACGATGGGCGTGGCGGAGGAAGCAGTCAAGCTGGCGGAAATCTACGGTACGCCGCAGGACCAGCAGAAGGCGCGCGTGGCAGGGCTTCTGCATGATTGTGCAAAGGATTACCCAGAAGCTATGCGGCTGCGGTTCTGCAAGGAATATAAGGTGAAAATGGATGAAATCATGGAAAAACAGACTGATTTGATTCATCCGTTTTTAGGCGCAGAGGTCGCAAGGAGAGAATATCAGGTAACGGATGAGGATATTCTCAATGCCATCCGCTACCATACAACTGGGCGCGCAGGCATGTCTCTGCTGGAAAAAATCATTTTCATTGCGGATTATATCGAGCCGAACAGAGAAAAATTTGACGGTCTGGAGGAAGCCAGACGTTTGGCATATCTGGATTTAGACATGGCGATGAAATATATTCTGGAAAGCACCATTGCTTTCGTGAAGGAGCGCGGCAGACTGTTGCACCCCTTGTCTCTGGAGGCATTGGAATACTATAAGCATTGTGTGGAAAAGGAGGAAACGGAATGAACGCATTAGAAGCGGCAAAGGTTGCCGAAGCAGCACTGGAGGATAAGCTTGGAGAGGACATCAAGGTGCTTGACCTGAGAGGGCTTTCCAATATTGCGGACTGCTTTGTAATCGCAAGCGGCAAAAACGCGAACCAGCTGCATGCGATGGCGAATGAAGTGGAGCAGAAGCTGTTTCAGCAGGGCGTAAAGCTGCACCACAGCGAGGGCTACAGCGGCGGCACATGGATTCTACTGGATTTTGGCAATCTTCTGGTGCATCTGTTTAACAGAGAGGAAAGAGAGTTTTACGGGCTTGACCATGTATGGGGAGACGCAAAGGCGCTCTGATTCCTTGTAATAAGCATCACTTATAACGAAAATAGAATTTTTAAATAGTCTGATTTTTACAGAGAAAAGCCTCCGCTTGGGGGCTTTTTTGGTTAAAACTGCTGTTTTTACGGAGCGGATGTATCAAAAATTTTTCTCAGAAAAGCGTTCAGGTGATGGATTTGACAAGATTTTTAGAAGCGAAAAAAAATGCTTGAATATGGCGAAAATTTGCAGTACAGTAAATTTGTCAGGAGAAATAAATCTCTTTAGAATTGTGTTGTTAAAAGTTAGAAAGGACGGAAACAATAATGGAAAAGATTTATCAGGGCAAGACAAAGGACGTTTACAAACTGGAAAACGGCAATGTGCTGCTGAAGTTCAAGGATGACTGCACAGGCAAAGACGGCGTATTTGACCCCGGCGAAAACTCTGTTGGTCTGCAGATTGAAGGCATTGGTAAAGCAAACCTGGAAACATCCATCAAATTCTTTGAAATTTTGAAGGAAGCAGGTGTTAAGACACATTATGTTTCCGCTGATCTGGATAACGTAACAATGGAAGTTCTGCCTGCAACTGTATTCGGTCATGGTCTGGAAGTTATTTGCAGACTGAAAGCAACAGGTAGCTTCATCCGTCGTTACGGCGAATATATCGAAGACGGTACACCCATCGAAGGTGGCTATGTAGAAACAACCTTCAAGAATGACGCTCTGGGCGATCCTCTGGTAACAAAGGACGGTCTGGTTGTTCTGGGTATCATGACAGCTGAAATGTATGACAGCATGAAGGCACAGACACTGCAGATTACAAAAATCGTTGCAGCTGAACTGGCTAAGCTGGGTCTGGATCTGTATGATATCAAATTTGAATTCGGCTACAATAAGGATGAAGTTATCCTGATTGACGAAATCGCATCCGGTAACATGCGTGTATACAAAGACGGCAAGTATGTTGATCCCGTTACACTGACAAAGATCATCAACGGCTAATAGAGTGTCGGCAAAGCCGACTTCTAAGTCGAAAACAGGCGGTGCTTTTTAAGTACCGTCTTTTTTTGTACAAAAAAATCCTCTCTGTACATGTGAACAGAGAGGATTTATGCTTATTGCTTTTTATATTTTGTATCGATTTTGGAAATGGAAAATACGCAAAGCAGCAAAATCAGCAGCCATCCATACAGAATGGGGCGACTGCCGGGAAAGGGAATATCCAGACACGCCTTGCCGACGAACAGAACGCCGAGCAGAAGATTCATTTTGCCAATCTCCTTTAGATAAGCAGGGATATCCTTTTCTTCAATATTTTCCAGAACGCGCTTGGTATAAAAAATCGTTTGACCATAGAGGGCAAAAACGCCTCGGGCAAAGAAATAAATACCTGCGAGAAATAGCAGCGTCACAGCGTTTTCTCCTCCTTTCCGACGGTGCAAATTCTTGCAACACAGCCTGTTTCATGGTAAACTTATCAAATATGTGGCAGAAATCAGTAAGAGCGTTTGTTTGCTCTCTTGTTCAGGCTGGTCTGACGGTCATTCGCCTGCTTCATCCACTCCTTCATCTTGTCTTCAAAATCGGAAGATGCATTGACGGAGGACTGGGGACGGAAATATTCCTGCGCAGGGTTCGCAGATGCTTCGCTCTGTCTGCGGGGCTGCTTGTTGAAGGGCTTGTTGGACTTGGGACGGCGTTCCTCCTTGGGCAGAGCCTCACGGATGGAAAGCGCGATTTTGTGGCTTTCTTCATCAATGGAAAGCACCTTTACCTTTACCATATCGCCAACCTTTACATGGTCATTGATATCCTGAACGAAGCTGTTGGCTACCTGAGAGATATGCACCAAGCCCTGCGTGTTGCCGAGAGAAACAATAGCGCCAAAGGGCTTGACACGAACAACCTTACCTTCTACGATGCTGCCGACTTCTAATTTTTCAGACATTCCTGTATACACTCCTGTTCAAATGATGAATTGTTTGACTTGTTTTGCGCAGAAAATACTGCGTATAGTGGGTATTATATCATAGATAAAAAGGGAATACAAATAAAATTCGGTTACAAATTTGGAGGCTTTTATGAAGAAAAAAGATGAGATTATTCTGGAAATTGCAGATGTGAATTTTCCCAATAAGGCGTATGGGTATTACGAAGGAGAGAAGGTCATCGTGAAAAATGCTGTGCCCGGGCAGAAGGTGCAGGCACAGGTGTTCAAAAAACGGGGCAGCGGCGTGGAGGCGCGCCTGCAGGAGGTCATCGAACGCTCTCCGATGGAAAGAGAAACAGGAATGTGTTCCCATTATGCACTTTGCGGCGGCTGTACCTATCAGACCATGCGGCATGAGGAGGAGCTCAGACTCAAGGAGCGACAGGTAAAACGGCTGTTGGAAAACGCAGGGATTTGTGTGCAAAGCTGGGAAGGCATTGTGCCTGCCCCTTCCGAGACGGGCTATCGCAATAAGTGTGAATTTTCCTTCGGAGACGAGGAAAAGGACGGCGACTTAGCACTTGGGATGCGCAAACGCATGAGCTATTATGAGGTTGTGACGCTGAAGGACTGTAATATTGTCGATGCGGATTATCTGCGAATCATCGAAGGGACGCTGCAATTCTTTCAGGAGAGAAAGGTGCCGTTTTATCATAAGGCGCGTCATGATGGCTCTCTGCGTCATTTGGTCGTACGAAAGGGCGCGGCAACAGGCGAAATTTTAATCAATCTGGTGACTTCCTCTGAGGTTCCCTTTTCCGTGGAGGAATTTAAGGATATGCTGCTCGGACTGGAATTGGACGGCTCTGTCTGTGGTATTCTGCATTCTGTGAATGATGGACTGGCGGATGTGGTCAAAAGCGACGAAATGCGCTTGCTCTATGGCAGAGATTTCTTTATGGAAAAGCTGTTTGATCTGGAATTTAAGGTTTCTGTGTATTCCTTCTTCCAGACGAATTCCGCCGGCGCGGAAAAGCTTTATTCCATTGTAAAGGAATTTGCCGGAGATGTGGCGGATAAGACGGTTTTCGACCTGTACTGTGGCACAGGTACGATTGGGCAGATTATGGCTGAAGCAGGTTCTAAAAAGGTGATAGGGATTGAATTGATTGAAGAAGCGGTTGTAGCTGCAAATGAAAATGCAAAGCGTAATCATCTCGAAAACTGTACCTTCCTCGCAGGAGATGTGCTGAAAATGGTGGATGAGCTTAAGGAAAGACCCGACCTGATTATTGTAGACCCACCCAGGGATGGGATTCACCCGAAGGCGATTGGGAAGATTATTGCATTTGGCGCACCGGAGATTGTTTATGTTTCCTGCAAACCGACTTCCCTCGCAAGGGATCTGGAGATTTTTCAGCAGGAAGGGTATCAGGTGGAACGAGTGAAGCTGATGGATATGTTTCCCAGAACGGTTCATGTGGAGACGGTTGTTTTGCTTTCCAAGGGTGAGGTCGACTCGAAAAAGATTCGGGTTGAGTTCTCTTTAGAAGATATGGATATGTCCGAATTTCAAGATGGGGCAACCTACACGCAGATCAAGGACTATGTACTGGAACATAGCGGATTAAAGGTATCAAACCTGTATATCTCACAGATTAAGCGGAAATGTGGGATTGAGGTTGGTAAGAACTACAATCTGCCGAAGTCCGAAGATTCCAGACAGCCTCTGTGTCCACCGGAAAAAGAGAAAGCAATCCGAGAAGCATTCAAATATTTTGGGATGATATAACATCCCGTAAAATGGAGGTTTCTTATGGATAGATTGATTTCTTGTAAGTTTAACATGGATACCGCTTGTGTGGAACTGAAATTCTTTGATGGTAGTATGATTGCGATTGATACGATTGCGGTTGAGAACGAGGTTGCCGACAATATGTATCAGAGGTCGGAACTGGATTATCTGATTTACAATGACCCGATTGGATATGCTGATTTGATATTGAACGGAGATTCCAAAACCTATTTGAAAAACTGTTACAGAGTATAAATCTGTGGATACGGCGATTGGAGCGATTTGCCTGGCTCACTAAACCTCTAAGCCCATAGTTATTGGCTAAGGCAGATATTCAACTTTAATTTTAGAAAACATAAATAAAGGCTATCCAATCTTTTTGACTGGGTAGCCTTTGAAAGTTTTGCTCTTTCTACTTTTTAAGAATCAATTTATGAATGACCATGCCGATTATCAAACCAAAGGATGATACTGCCAAATACCAAAGCGAATGTATCAATGCTGTCTCGTTATAGTATATAAACACAGATGGCACAAATGTAATTGCTATGATTATTGGATACAAGTACTTTACTTTCAGATTTGAAATGCTGCCAATTAGAATTGAAAGCAATAATGTTGCTAAAATAAGCAAAACTATCATTCCCATAACGTCTGTTGGTCCTGCAAATAATGGAAATACATAAAACATAAATAATTGAATTAAGAGTATTAGTATCTCCTTCAAGTATTTCTTCATAATCAAAACACCTCCGTTCATATAAACTCTTTTTTATTTCATTTTGCAAAGATTATCTTGATTTGCAGTTTGTCATTGTTGTAGATTGCTCCAATACTTCCGCCCATACGCTCAATCAGCAGCTTGGCGATGGACAATCCCAAACCGGTTGAATTGCGACTGGCTTCTACTGTATAGAAACGGTCAAACAATCTGCCGACCGTCACATAATTCAGATTGTGCGCCGTGTTGCTGAATGTAACACAGCCGTTCTTATCCATGACTACGGACAGATCGCCGTCAGAGTATTTCAGCGCATTGCTGATAATGTTGGAAAAGATACGGTTGACCGCACCTGCATCCAGTTCACGGAAAACCGGTTCCTCCGGCAATTCGATTTCCGGTTGGATGCCTTTTTCCTGCATGACCGCATAGAAAGACAGCAGACTTTCCTCCAATGCCCGGACAACATCCATACGTTCTGGTTTCAGTTCCTGAAAAGAAGTAACCACACTATATCTGAATAGTTCTTCGGTTAGATTTTTTAAAACATCTGTTCTGTTTTGGATTTGAGAAAGATAGCAGTGTACCGTTTCGCTTTTTTCCTCTCGTTCCAATAGGTCAAGATAACCGTTTATCGCCGTAAGCGGAGTTCTCAGGTCATGGGAAATATTGGTGATAGCTTCTTTCAGTTCCAGATCGCCCTGTTGGTAACGATGGCGTTCCTTGCGGAGCAATCGAAGCTGGATATTAATCTCCGAAGCCAGTTTTCTCAGATGAGGGTCGCTGGAAGAAATATCAATCAGAGTGTTTGTGTCGGAGGAAAGACGTTCCTGGAATTCTGTATGAATTTCATCAATACTTTTTTCTATAAAAATAATCTTTGTGATTAGAAAAAATACAACAATTAGCAAAATACAACACAAAATCCAAGGGAACATCTTTCTACCTCCTTACTTTAGGTTCTTTTTCTTAAAGGAACGACTTCCTATAAGAGATGTTGAAAAAATTACAAACGCAGAGCACAATGGAAGAAAAATCAGGTGTTCCACCCCTTCTTCGCAAAGAATTACACCTTGTCCTCCAGGTGTCAGACAGATAAGAAATTCCAGCAGGATACGAAATGTTCCACCGATGAATTTGATATTTTGGGGATGCCATCGCACAGTTGGGTCTGTATCACTCCACATCCATCCATCCAATAACTCTGGTTCTGCAAAACGATCATAAAGGAGCATCCCGATTATGACCATTGCAGCTACAGCTCCCAGACAAAGAAGTGTCGCTGAGTTTTTGTTCTCCGCCAGACTTGCCAACAGACAACATACGCTGGAGAGTGCAACGACCATCAAAAGGCTTGAAAAAATATAAAATGCCATCTCTCCCAAAGAGAGGTTCAGGCTTGCCGTACCCAGTAGCGGAATACCCAGCATCCCATTAACTATCAACCAGATTAGTGCAGTACTCAGTCCAGCACATATGGTCAGGAGAAGATTGGAAAAATAAACTTCTTCACGAGTGTGTCCGCAGATTAGTTTATTGCGCAGAGTTCCATATTCATAGTCTGTTCCCCACAAATATGCGGCAAATACGGCGATAAATGGTCCCATCAGGGGTGAATATCCAAAAAAACGGGCGACCAGCTTATAGATGTATGCATTAGTCAAATTCGTCTGGAAGTAACCGTTGAGGATGATGAATGCGGAAAGCAATACAGCAATCACTAATTCTATTCGAATCATTTTTTTATTCTCTGTACGGTAAAAGGCTGCTCGAAAAAGTTTACGCATTATTATCACCTCCAACCAGAGAGATGTAATAACTCTCCAAACTTTCATCTTTTTCCTGCATAGACAGCACTTCGCAGTTTTCCTTTGCCAGTACAACGGTCAGCTGTGTCACATTGATCTTTGCGAACACATCGGCTGTTGTTGCGGAGATAATTTTATATTCCAGATTCATGGAATCCAGCACACGAGCCAGAGTAGAAGTATCGGTCACTTCCATGCGGACACACTTGCGGCAAACTGTGTCCAGTTCTTCTGCACTCAGTTCCTTCACCATGCGACCATTATCAATGATACCGTAATGAGTAGCCAGACGGGAAAGTTCATCCAGAATGTGACTGGAAATAAGAACTGTAATCTGTTTTTCTCGGTTCAACTTCAAAATCAGTTCTCGCATTTCCACAATACCCTGAGGGTCGAGACCATTTACAGGCTCATCAAGAACAAGAAAGTCGGGATCACCGGCTAATGCGATAGCGATGCCCAGACGCTGCTTCATACCGAGGGAGAAGTTCTTCGCTTTTTTCTCTCCCGTGTTGTCGAGACCTACCAGCTTCAACAATTCCTGAATACAATCAAATGATGGCAGACCAAGAATGAGATACTGGTGCTTCAGATTTTCCTCCGCAGTCATATCCATGTAGATGGACGGTGTTTCCACCACAGCACCCATGCGACGGCGGGATTTGATAATATCCTTGCTGTCATTGCGGATGCCGTACAGAGAAAAGCTACCGGAAGTCGGTTCCTGCAATCCGCAGATCAAGCGGATCAGGGTTGTCTTACCAGCGCCGTTCTTTCCCACAAAGCCATAGATGGAACCTTTGGGAACATTCATAGTAAGACCATTCAATGCCTGAAAGTTTTTATACTTTTTTGTCAGGCTGTTTGTTTGCAAAATATAGTTCATATTGTATTACCTCCTTTGCTGACCTAAGTTTACAAAACAAAAGTCAAGAAAGTGGTCAAGAAAAACGTCAAGATTTGGTCAAGATTTTTTGTTCTGCCAATTTGAAACCAATTCCCCAGACTGTTTCGATATAGTCTACACCGCTGACATCCTGCATCTTTTTACGAAGATTGCTGATGTGCTGCTTCAAAGAACGCTCGGTGCAGTCGGGTGTGTCCAGACTGATTCTGTCAAGCAGGACACTCTTTGAAATTACCTGTTTGGGATTTTCCATCAGCAGTTTTAAGATGGCATACTCCGTTCGGGTCAGCTTCACAGGCTGCTCCTGTACTGTCAGAGAAAGGGAAACCATATCCAAAACCAAATCGCCAACGGAAAGAGATTTGGTTTCGCCATGTTGTTCTGCCTTGCGGAGCTGAACAGTGATACGGGCAAGAAGCTCCTTTGTATCAAAAGGCTTGGTCATGTAATCTGCCGCACCGCCCAGCAGAAGATTTACCTTGTCTTGCACATCTACTTTTGCGCTGAGAACGATAACAGGAATGTTCTCAATGTGGGGCAGAACTTCCTCGCCAGACAATCCCGGCAACATCAGATCCAGCAGCACCAAATCGGGCTTGTTTTGTGAAAGAAGATATAACGCTTCTGTGCCGGAGTATGCACGAAGAACAGAATAGCCCTCTTGCACCAGCACTTCTCTCAGCATATCTCCAATATGAATATCATCATCTATGATTGCGATTGTTTTCATTCTCGTTCCTCGTCAATTTCCTTTTATAGTTCAAACGCTACTATCGTTTCCTTTGGCAACTTCTCGTTTTCGCAGTTTAGAAGGTAGGCTATTGCCTTGTTCGCAAAGCGGTTTGTTTTCATTGTATCCCAATCGGCAAGTCGGACTATTTCTGATGTGCCGTTCTCAAAATCAAATGAAATCTGGCCCCATTCGCCGTCGCAGTCTGCTTGGTATTCGTAGATTGCGGTGGCGATTTTCTTTTTTCGTTTGGTCTTGGATTTCTGTTTCAAGCGGACAGCATGGATTGCGCCCTCGGCAACCAACAATTCTGTCAGTTTGTCCACTGCTCTGCGGTAGGCTCGCTCCGCACCGCTGGCAGTGCTGCCCTCAAACATTACAGCCAGTTCCTCAAAGGTGGGACGGCCTTTCCATGAGCCGACATGCCCGCAGGTCATGCAGATTGCCAGCCGCTTTTCAAGCAAGGTCTGTTCCCGGTAGTTCAGCTTATCAAAAGCTCGCTGCACCTTTTCTGCCTGTATGCCGTTCCAGAGGATGTCGGAGTAGTTCCAAGTATCATCAAGAGAAACATCTTCGCCCGTTTCCTCGCCGTCCTCATCTGTCACATAGAATGGTTGCTGATTGCGGATACCTCGAACAACTCTCAGATATTCTTCCGCAAGGGCAAAGTCACAGTTATACTTTTTGGAAAACTCGCTGACCGCATCCTTGGTGTTATGGTACAGCCAAGCCATTGACCGCACCATTTTATAATTGGTCAGAGAGGATACCGACCATTTTTCTTCGCCCATGCGGAAGCGGAGCATAGCATCCCGGATGAACGGGAAAATGTATGTAGCATACTCCGCACCCTTGGCAGGATCATAGTCCATCAGCTTTTGGAGCATTTGTTCCCTGCAGGAGAGCTTTATATCTATAAAACGGTCTGTATCGTACAGATCGCCGCCATCCACACCCCAAAAGCCTTTGATGCGCTTATTGAGCTGTGGCTCATAATGGTGGAGGAAGAACGAGAAATATATCAAATTCTTTTCCCGCAAGGCAGACAGGATATATTCATTCAGACTGCCCACCGCTGGCGGCTCCGGTTCCAGTTGGAAGATGCGCTCTGCCATATAGGGAATGATACCATCACCGTGCGGATTGACAGCGTATTTTGGTATGTATCCGGTCATATTCCATGTAAAATCACTTAGCATAGCGCACCTCCTTTCAACGTCCAATTTCAAATTTATTTCTTTTTCTTACTCGCAAAAATTGCAATTATACAGAAAACCAAGAAAAACAAAAATCCTATTTTCATTGACTGTTCCTCCTAACAAATTCAAATGCACTTTTGGGCTTCTTTCTTCAAAGCAACCTGTTCCATTTCTTTCTCATAAGTTCCCTTGGCATAAGCGACATTACTTTTTGCCCGGAGCATCTTATCTTTCGCCAGTTTCTTCATAACCTCTGCTAAATCCTCATCCAGTTTGCCACGCTTGATATAGCGGTTTATGGTATTCAGCCGCTTTTCGTATATCTGGATAACAGGATGATCGTCTGCAAGCTCCCGTTGTTCTCTGCCTTTCAGATTGCCGATCTGTCGGCAGGTGCGGTGTAGCTTGTCCCCCGGCGCATAGCCGCCGCAGTATTTGGTGTGCCTTGCGTTGGTTGTCAGAAACCATTTGCCGCAAATTTTACATTTCTTCGGTGCATGACCGACACACAAGCCCTCAAAGAGATCAGACCGGAACATCCCCACAAAGGATACATAATGGATTCGCTTGACGAGCTTTGCAACTTTTTCGCCGGGACGGATGACCGATACATACTGAACGGAATTGTTCAGGGTAGACATCCAGGCATTGCCCTCCGTGATAGAGAACTCCGGCGGGAAATAGCTGCCGAACATTCTGGCGAAGCCCTCTGCGGTACGGTCTGCTTCATTTCCGTCTGATTTTTCCGCAAAATCAAGCATTGCGGTTTGGTATTCCCCAAGGGAGTATGCCAGATGCCCGAATACAGCAGTATATCGTTGGAGCATCATTGCATCGGCATAGTTCGGGATTTCTTCAAACTGCAAGGAATTAGTTGCGGCTTTTATGGCAAACTCCATATATTTCAGCGCATTGTCCGCAGTAAAGACTTTTTCAATCCGTTCTCTATGTTTTGGAATATTCATATTGGAGAACGGCGGCGTTTCGCTGAGAATATCCACCATTGTCAGCACAGCTTCCTTTGCCATAGGAAAGAGTGCGGAAGCATCCTGTCCGGCGTTTAACATTCCAAGCAGTAGATTGATTTTCTCGCATTGCTCGTTCATTCTTGCGAGGGTATCCGCAGGAACATTCAGCGCATCACAGGCAAGAGTACCGATAGGAAATATTTTGCCCTCATATATGACCGTATCCTGCCAAAAATCCAATGTCATCAGTTCTTGATTCATGCTTGCCCTCCTGTCCTGTTTTTTCACTTTTCTAATTATACCATGCAAATGTGAAGAAATCTACATCATCAGATAAGTTGTCCTGTTTTTTGAAATGAGGTTGTCCTGCTTTTAGCCTGCTTTTTTTCAAATCCGTCATAACCATAGTAGAAAGGGCGAAGCCCCTGCCAATCACGGCGGGTGCTTCGTGCTTTCCAGACTATTATGAACGGAGGTTTTTCTATGACAATCTATGAAAACATCAAGGCGGCGATCAGCGTGAAGCAAGCTGCCGAGCACTATGGGCTGAAAGTCAACCGCAGCGGTATGACTTGCTGCCCATTCCACAATGACCGGCATCCGAGCTTGAAGCTGAATGAAGATTATTTCTTCTGCTTCGGTTGCGGAGCCAAGGGAGACGTGATCGACCTTGTGGCAAAGCTGTTCAATCTGAGTAACCATGAAGCAGTGCAAAAGCTGGCTGCGGACTTTGGGCTTGACCCGAAACCGCCCACTGCCGCAGCTATGGTCAAGCCAAAGCGTCCCTATATCCGTCAGTTCCGGGAGGATGAAATGCTGTGTTTCCGGGTGCTGACGGATTATCTGCATCTGCTGGAAGATTGGAAAGTACGATACGCACCCAAGACACCGGAAGATGCTCTGGATGACCGTTTTGTGGAAGCCTGCCAGATGCACTGCCATATCGAATATATGGCAGATGTGCTGACGGTGGGTGATCTGGAAGAACGGGTGGCATTGGTGGACAAGCTGATGCAGGACGGCAAAATTGCTTTTCTGCAAGAGTATACCGCACGAAAGAAAAAGGAGGTGGCACACCATGGCGAAGAACCGGAAAACGCCTGATATGAATTTGCCTGTCTGGTTTGATGGGCAGAATATCAATGAAGCTCTGTTTTGTGAAGAATTTCTGCAAGAGAGCAGAATCATCTTTGCAAACAGGGCTTTCTTTACGCCCAATGGACGGGTAACGGATGATATTGTCCTGCGGGGCGAGGTCTACGAAAAGCTGAAAAGCTACACCATCAGCAGCGTACCGCAGAAGATCAAAAACATCATGGAATTGCTGAAACTGGAAGCCATGGTTGAGGATCTTCCTCCCCAGCCTGACCGCATCCATGTTGCCAACGGAACGCTCATGCTGGATGGAAGATTTATCGAGGGGAAAAAGGAAATCGTACAGAGCCGCTTGCCTGTTTCCTACAATCCAAACGCTGCTGCACCTGCTCTGTGGCTGAACTTTTTGGACGGTTTGCTCTATGAAGAAGATATTCCCACCTTGCAGGAGTTTATCGGCTACTGCCTGATTCCCTCCAACAAGGGGCAGCGCATGATGGTGATTAAGGGCAACGGCGGCGAGGGCAAATCCCAAATCGGTGCGGTGCTGTCCGCTATATTCGGCACGAATATGAAAGACGGCAGCATCGGAAAAATTTCCGAAAACCGCTTCGCCCGTGCTGATCTGGAACACATCCTGCTGTGCGTGGATGATGATATGCGGATGGAAGCTCTGCGCCAGACCAACTATGTAAAATCCATTGTCACCGCACAGGGCAAGATGGATTTGGAACGCAAAGGCAAGCAGAGTTATCAGGGTTGGATGTTCGCCCGATTGCTGGCATTCAGCAACGGTGATCTGCAAGCCTTGTATGACCGCAGCGACGGATTTTATCGCAGACAGCTTGTGCTGACCACCAAGGAAAAGCAGGTGGACAGAGCTGACGATCCTGATCTTGCAGAGAAGATGAAAGCTGAAGCCGAGGGTATCTTCCTGTGGGCATTTGAAGGCTTACAGCGGCTTGTTGCCAACAACTTTAAGTTTACGGAGAGTGACCGTATCCGGGAAAACCGGGAAGCGGTCAAGCGTGACAACAACAATATCTTTGATTTCATGGAGTCGGAGGGATACATCCGATTGAAAGCGGATGCTTCCATCAGCTCCAAGGATTTCTATGAAATCTACCGGATGTGGTGCGAGGAAAATTCCCTTGCTCCGCTGAAAGCCCGTAGCTTCAGCGACGCCATGATTGCCAATGCCAAGAAATTTAATCTGGAGCATTGCAACAACATCACCAACTCTGCCGGACGGCGGGTATGGGGATTCATGGGCGTGGAAGCCATTGCACGACCTCATATAAATGGGTTTTACGGAGATTCGCCGTGTACGTACGTACCGGAGGACATTCCGGAGGAATGGCGGCAGGTCGAGTAAATCCCATTGCTGGTACGTATGTACGCAGCAAAAGAGCGTGAAACGCTTGTTATAGAAACAGCACACATCCTCTCGTTCGGGCTGTTTCTATGTCCACAGGCTTTTGAAAAAGTGTCTGTGGACACCGGCTGCAAGAGGAAGTTGACACAGAACAGCTTCATGCAGACGGGCTGACCATGGGAAAAGGCGCAGACATTTTCGCCTTGGTCAGCAGAGGTCACCGCAGTGACCGCATTCCCCCTCGGGAGAGCCCTCGGAGAGCCCACGGCACTTTGCAGCCAGTATGGATGAAAGTGTCATAGTGGGTTATTACACTTTGAAAAAGTGCCTCTCCGTAGTTCTCCGCTGTCTGCAAATCTCAAAGAAAGGACAAAAATTCTATGGCAAGAAATGATGGAATAGACCGTACCGTAGCCAGAAATCAGGACTTGGAAACCCCGGCAGATGTGGCTAAGGTACAGGAACACAATGAGCGTGAAAAGGACAGCTACAGCAATCAGGACATCGTGCCGGAACGCACTTCTCTGAACGTTCATTTCAAAGCACCCACGGACGATTATGTAAAAATGTTTGAGCAGATGGAACAAGACGGCGTGATCTCCACCAGAGGTCTGAAACCGGATGCCGTCAAATACGGTGAGTTGGTATTTGATGTGAATTCCGCTTATTTCTACAATCATGGCGGCTATGAATTTGCGAAACAGTTTTATGCCGATGCCTACAAAGCTGCTGCGGAGATCGTAGGTGGTGAGCAGTATATCCTCTCCGCTGTGATGCACGCCGATGAGCGCAACCGAGCAATGTCCGAAGCTTTGGGCGAAGATGTGTACCACTACCACCTTCATGTGGTTTATATCCCGGTGGTGGAAAAGCAGATCCTTTGGTCGAAGCGATGCAAGGATGAAGCCCTCCGGGGAACCGTTAAGGAGGTCATCACACAGGTCAGCCGCAGTAAGAAATGGGAGTCCAAGCCGGTGCTTGACGAGGACGGTAATCCAATGTTGAACGCAAGAGGAAAAAAGATTTTGAGGTCATCCTACAGTGTGTTGCAGGATGACTTTTTTCATTTCATGCGAGTTGCCGGATATACCGATCTGGAGCGTGGAGAACGTGGAAGCACCGAGGAACATCTGACTGTGACCCAGTTCAAGGTGCAGGCAGAACAGCAGCGGCTGGAAACTGTGGCCGGACAGGTGGCACAGGTGGAGCGGGGTTTGGAGAATGCCAAAGCTGCCACGGAGAAGCAGAAACAGAAACTGGAAGCTCTGCAAAAGGAAACCAAAACAGCAAAGACCGTTGCTCTGACGGTGCAGGAGATTGAAACAATGGGCAAAAAAGCCACATTCGGAAACAATGTTGTGCTGACTCCGGATGAATGCGACACGCTCAAACACTATGCGGTCAATGGTATTATTGCCAATGCTGACAACAAGCGACTGAAAGAAAAATTGGCTTCCGCAGAAAAGACGGTTTCCATCTGGAAGCAGCGGTATGAAGCGGTAAGCGAAAAATATATGGAACTCAAACAGAAAGCCCAACCCTTTCTGGATGCACTGGAAATCGCATCCGAAAAGGTTCGGGCTTTTATCAATTCTATCCTCATCAGAGGAAAGGAAACACAGGAACACGAACACCCTGCCCGGAAGCGTGGACAGGATATGGAACTTTGATGGAGGAATCGCCTATTGAAGAAATATTATGAAGAAGCGAAATATAATGCGGCATTTGACCGCTGTGTGGATGTTATGAGCCAGATGCTCCAGAAATATGGACATCAGGTTTTGGATAAATTGGAACAGGACGCTCCGCAGGAAGTGGAGCATTCCGAGGAAAGTAATCAAGCACAGCCTTTGACGGATAAGGCTGCGTAAAATCTCGCAATTTACACGTTGCGTATTCGTTACAGCTATGCTATAATGATTACGCAACGTGTACTTTTTGCTTTTGTGGAGAAAAGACGGATGGATTGTAAAAACAGAATTATAAAGTTGCGTGAAAGCACAGGACTGAACCGGAAAGATTTTTGCAAGCTCGTCCATATTCCTTACCGGACTATGACTGAATGGGAATTGGACAACCGCCATGCACCGGATTATGTGCTGTGGCTTTTGGAGTATTATATCCGCAACGAGGGACTTATGGTAAAGGAAATGAATGAGGGAGGTGGAGATTCTGAAAAAGAAACAACTTAAATGCTATATTTATACAAGAGTGTCCACCTCTATGCAGGTTGACGGGTACAGCTTGGATGCCCAGCGTGACAAGCTGAGGAAGTATGCGGCATACGAAGATATGGTTATTGCCGGGGAGTATTCTGACGAGGGATTTTCCGGAAAGAATATCCAAGGGCGGCAGGACTTCCAACGGATGCTGAATGACATCCAGGACTGCAAGGACGGCGTTTCCTATGTGCTGGTCTTTAAGCTGTCCCGATTCGGCAGAAATGCGGCGGATGTTCTGAACTCTTTGCAGCTCATGCAGGATTTCGGTGTCAATCTGATCTGCGTGGAGGATGGCATCGACAGTTCAAAGGATGCCGGAAAGCTGATGATTTCCGTGCTGTCTGCGGTGGCAGAAATAGAGCGAGAGAATATCCGCATCCAGACAATGGCAGGACGTGAGCAAAAGGCTCGTGAGGGCAAGTGGAACGGTGGTTTCGCTCCTTATGGCTACAAACTGGAAAACGGAGATTTGGTCATTGCGGAGGATGAAGTGGAAGTAATCCGTGTCATTTATGACCGCTACATTCACACCAACGAGGGCGTTGCCGGGGTTGCTAAATATCTGAACCGCAACGGCTTTATCAAGAAACTGCGGCAGAACAATACCATTCCCGGATTTTCAAGGAACTTCGTGCAGGATGTATTGGACAATCCCGTTTACATGGGAAAGATCGCCTATGGCAGACGCAGGACGGAAAAGAAGCAAGGCACAAGAAATGAGATGCACGTAGTTGAGCAGTCGGAGTTCCCGATTTATGAGGGACAGCACGAAGCCATCATTTCGGAAGAAGATTGGTATCTGGCACAGGAAAAGCGTAAGATCAATTCCTTTAAGCGGGAAAAGGTCAACAATCCAGATCATGCACACATCCTGTCCGGCATTCTGAAATGCCCATGCTGCGGAAAGAGTATGTACGGCAATATCGCCAGGGCTCACAGCAAGGACAAGAAAACGAGGTATTATTACTACTGCAAAAACACGGTAACACCTACCGGACATGAGTGCAGCTTCCGACTGAATATCGAGCAGACGGAGATCAACAAGTTTGTGGCTAAGATTATATCCGCTATGGTCAACAATCCCCGGTTTGTAGAAGCGATTCAGGCGAAAATCGGCTCGGCTGTTGATACAGAGGATATGGAAAAGCAGATCGCCGTCCTGCAAGGACAGTTGAAGCAAGCCTTTGGAACGAAAAGCCGCTTGGAGCGTCAGATGGACACCTTGGACATCAACGATGCCCACTATGACAGAAAGATTTTGGACTTGCAGCGCCGCTATGATGAGCAGTATGATACAATAGAGGATATCGAAGTTCAGATTGGCGAATTGCAAGGTCAAATCCGCAGCATTCAGCAGGAGAAAATCTCCGGTAACAATATCTATCGGCTCTTACTGGCATTTGATGAAGTCTACCATTCCGCAACAGAAGCGGAACAGAAAGAGTTTATGAAAGCCTTTATCGAGCGAATTGAGATGTTCCCGGAGAAAAGGAAAGACGGAAGCTGGATAAAGAAGATCGTATTCAATTTTCCTGTGCCTGTTGATGGCGAGGAAGTGAAAGAACTTCCCTTGGAAACTGAAACAACTGTCGAGACTATCTGTTTGCTGTCAAAGGTGAACCCTAATAAATAATATGTAGCAAACAAAGAACTTTCTTTGCTTGACGCTTTACCTTTTTGTGCGTATCATGAGGAAAACGAAAGAAGAAGGAGATTCAGATGAAACGGTTAGAACGGGTATATTGCAGGGCATTTCAAGGTGTATTTCGTGCGGCATTGCCGTTCATGCCCTACAGAGAACCGAAAATTTTACATAGCATTGTCCAAATTCCCGATGTATTGCAGGAACGGAACATTTCTAAGGTGCTTCTGGTGACGGATGAAAGTATTCGTGGACTTGGCTTGACAAAGCACTTAGAGGAGGAGCTGCGGCGGCGAAGCATCTTCTGCGCGGTTTATGACAAAGTGGTAGCAAACCCGACGATTCAGAATATTGAGCAGGCGCGTGCGGTATATCTGAAAAGCGGTGCGCAGGCAATGATTGCCTTTGGCGGCGGCTCTGTGATGGACTGCGCGAAGGTAACGGGAGCAAGAATTGTGAAGCCGAGGAAGCCTGTTTATAAAATGAAGGGTTTATTGCGGATATACAAGCCTTTGCCGCTATTGATTGCGGTGCCGACAACGGCAGGAACAGGCAGTGAAACCACATTGGCGGCGGTCATTACGGACAGCGGCACGAAGCACAAATATCCCATCAATGATTTTTCCCTGATTCCGCAATATGCCGTTTTGGATTATCATGTGACGTTGGGACTGCCGAAGGGCATTACCGCAACGACGGGCATGGATGCGCTAACGCATGCCGTAGAAGCGTATATCGGCGGCAGCACGACGAAGCAGACGCGCTTTATGGCAGAGCATGCGGTGCGCCTGATTTATGAAAATCTGCGAAAGGCTTATGAGGATGGGCAGAATAAAAAGGCGAGAGCGTATATGTTGGAGGCGGCATACTGCGCAGGGATTGCGTTTTCGCGCTCCTATGTGGGCTATGTCCATGCAATCGCACATTCCCTTGGCGGACAATACGGCGTGGCACATGGGCTTGCAAACGCTGTTATTTTGCCGTATTTCTTAGAGGAATACGGAGATGCCTGTGTGCCGCAGCTGGCGAAGCTGGCACGCTGTGTCGGGATGGTGCCGAAGCATACGAGTGACCGCAGGGCGGCGGCCTCCTTTATCCTCTGGGTAAAGGAAATGAACCACTACATGCAGATTCCCGAAACAATCAAGGAAATCCGCAGGGAGGATATTCCTGCGTTATCGAAGCATGCCGCGGCGGAGGGCAATCCGCTTTATCCTGTGCCGGTGCTGATGGATGCGAAGGAGCTGGCAGGGATGTATGAAAAAATCATGGAGAAGGGAGCGAGATAAGATGCAGAAAAAGTTGGAAAAGCAACGGGCGTTTTTTCGCAGCGGAAGAACCATTCCGCTTGCCTTCCGAAAAAAGGCATTGAAACGCTTAGGAAGAGCCATTCGCCAACACGAAAATGAAATCTACGCAGCACTGCGCGAGGATTTGAATAAATCCAAAACAGAGGCGTTTATGTGTGAGGTGGGGATGACTCTGGCAGAATTATCCTATATGCTGAAGCACCTGGAGGGCTGGGCGAAAAAGAAATATGTCCGCAGTCCATTGGCGCAGTTTTCTGCTACAAGCTTTACGGTGAAGGAGCCGTATGGCGTGGCACTTATCATGTCCCCCTGGAATTACCCCTTCATGCTGACGATGGAGCCGCTGATTGGGGCGATTGCGGCAGGCAACTGTGCGGTGGTCAAGCCTTCTGCTTATGCGCCTGCAACCTCTGCGGTGATACGGAGGATTTTACGGGCGTGCTTCCCGGAGGAATTTATATTTGTGGTGGAGGGTGGCAGAGCAGAAAATCAGGCACTCCTAGACCAGAGGTTTGATTATATCTTCTTTACCGGCGGCGTGACGGTTGGCAAAGAGGTGATGGCGAAGGCAGCGAAGCACCTGACCCCTGTGACGTTGGAGCTGGGCGGCAAAAGCCCCTGTGTGGTTGACCGTACCGCAAAGCTGGAGCTGGCGGCAAAGCGGATTGCGTTCGGCAAGCTGTTAAACTGCGGACAGACCTGCGTGGCACCGGATTATATTCTGGTGGAAAGAAGCGTCAAGGATGAATTTCTTGTTTATCTGAAAAAATGGATTGTGCGGATGTACGGTGCGGATGCAACGGAAAATGACGCGTATGTGAAGATGATTAACCAAAAGCATTTTGACCGCGTGACGGGCTTAATTGACCCTGAAAAGGTGGTGTTCGGCGGTGGCTGGAATGAAAGAACGATGCAGATTCAGCCAACCATTCTGGATGATGTGACGGCTGAGGATGCCGTGATGCAGGAAGAAATCTTTGGGCCGATTTTCCCGATTCTGCCTGTGGACAGCATGGCGGAGGCAGAGGAATTTATCCGTAAAAGAGAAAAGCCATTGGCGTTGTATCTTTTTACGCAAAATAAGGCCCTTGCGGAGCGATTCCTCAGATATGTGCCCTTTGGCGGCGGCTGCATCAACGATACGATTATCCATCTGGCAACAAGCAGAATGGGCTTTGGTGGTGTTGGCGGCAGCGGCATGGGCAGCTATCACGGAAAGAAAAGCTTTGAAACCTTTAGCCATGAAAAGAGTATTGTAAATAAGCATACATGGATGGATCTGCCTGTCAGATATGCGCCGTATCATAGGATACAGAGGCTGCTACTGCGGCTGTTCCTGCGATAAATAAAAAAAGAACCGAAGGGTGCGCCCAGATAAGAAACCTTGCATTCTGAAATGCTGAAAGCTACGGCTACTGCGTCAGTTCCCCTTGACAGCCTAAGTCAAAGGATGCCTGCGGGAAACTTCCTTGTATCCGCAGGCTTTCAGCTATTTCATTTTCTTCATGTTTTCTTACTGGGACACACCTAAAGAATTTCTATTTTATTTTAAGGAAGAGATTCTTTCGGTTTTTGTTTACAGCTTTCTGAGCCGCAGCATGGCAAGGATGAATCCGATGCTGTAGCAAAGGATGGAAAGCAGGGCAAAGGGCGTGAGAAATTTATGGATGGTTTTGGAAAGCAGGAAGGCAATCAGCATCCAGAAGCCGCTGACAGCAGAGGACAGACAAAGAATCCGCAGGGTGCTGAGGGCGGTTTTTGTTGCGTAGGCATCCTGACAGAATTCCGCCAGAAGCTTGGATTTTCCCGCTAAAAGCTTCTGCCCTTCCTTTTGAAAAAAATAGGCAAGCGCAAGCATCAGAATAATATAAATCAGCATGAAGTTGCTCCTTTCGGTTCGGTTTTTATCAGTGTAGCATTTTATCGAAAGAAAAGCAAATTTCTGTTTGCAGGAGGGGAAAGATGTGCTATGATTTGCCCAGACGGAATTTGATGGAATTTGAAAAAGACAGAGAAAGAGTTTGGAAGTTTTTTAGGAGGGGAAGAACATGACCTATCAGGAGGTTCTGGAAAACGCAAGAAAAAGAATGGCACCCAGATGCAGGGTTTGCCCCGAATGTAACGGCATTGCCTGCAGGGGCGTGATGCCGGGACCTGCCGGGAAGGGGGCTTCTCGCACCTTTCAGCGGAACGTGGCATGGCTTGGGGAGCATGTAAAGCTGGAAATGGATGTCACAGGCGGCAATCAGGAGCGAAATATGGAAATTTCACTCTTTGGGGAAACCTTTGCTGCGCCGATTTTCGTTGCACCTATCGGCTTGATTCCGTATACCTATACAGAGGATATGACTGACAGGCTGTATTGTGATGCGGTGATGCTCGGCGCAAAGGCGGCAGGGATTCTGGCGTTTGGCGGCGGCGGCCCTAAGGCAGAAAATTTTTATGAGCCGCTGGAGGCAATTCGGGAGAATGGCGGCTGGGGGATTCCTACCTTGAAGCCTTGGGCGGTCGAAGTGGTGAAGGAACGGCTGAAGGAGGTCGAGGCGGTGCATCCGCTTGCTTTTGCTATGGATATTGATAGCGCAGGTCTGCCCCATGCAGGTCTGGCAAATCCGCCTATGCTGCTGAAAACGGAGGAGGAGCTGCGAGAGATTGCTGCGGCAACCAATTTGCCGTTTATCGTAAAGGGCATTATGACGGCGGAAGCGGCGCAGAAGGCGGTCAGAGCAGGTGCGTATGCGATTGTGGTTTCCAACCATGGCGGCAGAGTGATGGATCATGGGCTTTCGACAGCAGAGGTGCTGCCTGAAATTCGTGCGGTAGTCGGCACGGATACAAAAATATTTGTAGATGGTGGTGTGCGCACGGGGGATGATGTGTTTAAAATGCTTGCCCTTGGCGCGGATGCGGTGCTGATTGGCAGACCCTATGTAATTGCGGCTTACGGCGGTGGTGCGGAAGGCGTGCAGCTGTATACGGAAAAGCTAAAAGCGGAGCTGAAGGATGCCATGACGATGACAAGCTGCAAAAGCTTGCAGGAAATCACGAGAGATAAAATTAGGCTTGTATAAATGCAAGGCTCCTTATTGGGACACATCTAAAAACCCTTTTCCTGACGAAGAAAGGGTTTTTTTGTGTTCTTGGGGAAAAAAGAAAGATGAGTTTTCTAAGAATTAGTTGCTTTTTCTGGGAAAAAATGGTACTTTTATAATGTAAAGCATAACTGCGTTGGTGCGGATATGTGTGTAAGTGTGAAAGAAACAGGAGAGGAAAAAGCAATATGGATAACGGTTTGGAAAAAAGATACGGCTTGCTGACGGCGATTGCCATGGTAGTTGGGATTGTCATCGGCAGTGGTGTATTTTTTAAAGCGGAAAAGGTGCTGACGGCAACCGGCGGCAACCTTTCCTTAGGAATTTTGGCGTGGCTTTTGGGCGGCTTGGTGATGATTTTGTGCGCGTATAATTTTGCGCTGATGGCAACAAAGCATGAAAAGGTCAGCGGCGTTGTGGATTATGCAGAGGTTCTGGTAGGGGGAAGATATGCCTATTTTTTTGCATGGTTTGCGGCGGTGATTTATTTCCCTGCCATGACATCCGTTGTGGCGTGGGTAGCGGCAAGATATTTCGGCGTTCTGATGGGCTGGGAAATCGTCGGGCCGCAGGTTATGACGTTATCAGGGCTGTTTCTGGTGGGCAGCTATGTCATCAATGCGCTTGCGCCGAAGCTGGCAGGCAGACTGCAGGTGACCACAACGGCGGCAAAGCTGATTCCTTTATTTTTGATGGCGATTTTCGGGACGATTTTCGGCTTGAAAAACGGGATTCTGGTAGAGAATTTTACAACAACGGCAGTGCATACCTTTACGAGTAAAAATCCTCTTTTTACGGCAGTGGTAGGCACCTGCTTTGCGTATGAGGGCTGGATTTGTGCAACCTCCATCAACGCGGAATTGAAGGATGCGAAGAAAAACCTGCCCTTGGCGCTGATTTTCGGATCTGCCTTTGTGGTTCTGGTTTATATTCTGTATTATATCGGGCTGGCTGGCGCAGTCAAAAATGAGGTCATGATGGCAGGCGGCGAAACGGGTGCGCGGATTGCGTTTGAAACCGTGTTCACGCAGCTTGGCGGTACACTGCTGTTCATTTTTGTTGTCATTTCTTGTCTGGGCACGTTGAACGGGCTGATGATGGCGTGTACCAGAGCGTTTTATGCCATGGGTGTCAGGGATGAAGGGCCTCGTCCGCAGGTGTTCAAGGTAGTAGATACAGTGACGAAAATGCCGACAAACTCTGCGCTGATTGGTTTGATGATGGCGATGCTCTGGCTGACGTATTTTTATGGTGCGAATCTGGCACCAAAGCCCTGGTTCGGACCCTTTTGCTTCGATAGCTCTGAATTACCCATCGTAACGATTTATGCGATGTATATTCCCATTTTCGTGATGCAGATGAAAAAAGAAAAGGAGCTTGGCTTCTTTTATCGCGTAGTGGTGCCTGCTTTGGGGGTAATTGCGAGTGCCTTTATGGTTCTGGCGGCGATTGTATCTCTCAGAAAGGCAGTGCTTTACTATCTGATTTTGTTTGCGGTGCTTATGGGAATCGGGCTTTTGCTGAAAAATTACGGACACGAGGAAGAATAAAGCGGATCAGAAAAAGAGAGAAGGTCGTATGTAAAAAGATACATACGACTTTTTTTAATTATAATATTGACATATGTCAGAATAAGTGTATACTGGAGAAAGCGGTATATGTCAAAAATAAGGAGGCGTTTCTATGGCAAGACCAAGAAAGTGCAGACGCGTCTGTGGGATGCCCCGAACAAACAGCTTTGCGCCTATGGGCAGCCAGCTTTGCGAGGAACGCATCATCATGGCGGTGGATGAATACGAGACGATCCGTCTGATTGATTTGGCAGGCTATACGCAGGAGGAATGTGCCGCGCAGATGGGCATTGCCAGAACCACGGTGCAGGGCATTTATAACGATGCACGGCGGAAGCTGGCGGATGCGTTGGTAAATGGGAAGATGCTTTTTATCGAAGGCGGAGATATTGACATTTGCGAACGGGAAAATGCCGGCTGCGGACGAAAATGCGGACAGCTTTGCCGGAAGGAAATGAAGGATGAAAAGAATAAGAGAAATTTAGGAGATGAATTTGATGAGTGAAAATTGTTCTCACAACTGCGGCAGCTGTTCTTCTGACTGCAGCAGCAGAAAACCGGCGGATTTTTTGGTACCCCCCAATGAACACAGCAAAATCAAAAAGGTGATTGCTGTTGTCAGCGGGAAAGGCGGCGTTGGGAAATCCATGGTAACCTCTACTATGGCGGTTCTGACAAACAGAAGGGGCAAAAAAACAGCTATTCTGGATGCGGATATCACAGGCCCTTCCATCCCTAAGGCATTTGGTGTGACAGAAAAGGCGTATGGCACACAGATGGGGATTCTGCCCTGCGAATCCAAAAAGGGCATTGAGATGATGTCTGTTAATCTGCTTTTGGATAATGACACAGACCCCGTAGTCTGGAGAGGGCCGGTTATTGCGGAAACCGTAAAGCAGTTTTGGAAGGATGTTGTTTGGGGGGATGTGGACTATATGTTCATCGATATGCCACCCGGCACAGGAGATGTTCCGCTGACTGTTTTCCAGTCTATCGCGATTGATGGCATTATTATTGTAACTTCTCCGCAGGAGCTGGTTGGCATGATTGTAGATAAGGCTGTAAAAATGGCGGAAATGATGAATGTGCCCATTCTGGGTATCGTGGAAAATATGTCCTACTTTAAATGTCCCGATTGCGGCGGTATCCATCATATTTTTGGGGAAAGCCAGATTGAAGCGATTGCGGCAAAGCACAATATTCCCGTTGTCTGCAAGCTGCCCATTGACCCTGCGATTGCAGCAAAATGCGACAGAGGTGCGGCAGAGGAATACGAAGGCGAATGGCTGGATCCTATGGTAGATTTTCTGGAAAAAATGAGATAATAAAAACAGGGGAGAGAATAAAATGAAAACAAAAATTGCAGTGACCTACGAAAATGGCGAAGTATTCCAGCACTTTGGGCATACAAAGGAATTTAAATTCTACACCGTAGAGGATAAAAAGATTGTGGACAGCGAGATTGTTCCCACAATGGGCAGTGGACACAGCATGCTGGCGGATTTTCTGCTGCTGAATGGTGTAACTGTGCTCATCTGCGGCGGTATCGGCGGCGGTGCAAAGGCTGCACTGGCGCAGAAGGGCATCGAACTGCGCGGCGGTGTGAGCGGCAATGCGGATGAGAAGGCGCAGGCGTATGTGGACGGTACATTGGAATACAATGCAGCGGTAGAATGTACCCATCACCATGACCACGATCATGAAAACTGTAGCGAGCATGACCATCACTGCGGCGGTCACTGCCACTGAATAGTTTAAGCTGAAAACAGAATTTTGCAGGCGGAGAGACACTATTTTAGTGTCTCTTTTTTTGTACAAAATGACAAAATACAATTATTGCGTTATGTAAACTAATTAAAAATGGAGAAAATACTGCAAAAATTTAAAAAAATGATGATTTTTTATGCAGATTTACCGATGGGTATCGCAAAAAGGTGTAAAGATGTTGTTAAGATATAGTTAAAAAGTACATTTGTCACTGAGCAATAGCACAGTGCGTTTTCCATGATTTTTTTGTGATAATTTGTCGAAGGTTCTGTGTAAAATCAATAAAATGAAGCTTTTTTCTAATTTTTGCGATATAAAAAAATGCTTGAATTTACAGGGAAAATCGCGTACACTGAAAAAGCAGAAATCGAAAGACAGGTTTCATAGATTCAATTGCAACGTAGTATCCGTTTTCGTGGGGACGGAAAATTTTTTTAGCCATGATATAAAGAATGCGTTAAGAGAGAATAAAGAAACTGTTAAGATTTCAATAGCAATTTTATTGCACTTATAATCAATTACATTTTTTGGGAGGGAATTGTAAATGGAAACTTTTAACAACGTAGTGCTGTCCATCAAGGATTTCTTGTGGGGACCTATTATGCTGTGTCTGCTGATTG
>ERZ772900.45-NODE-45-length-102273-cov-4.558522_pt1 | contig 102273 bp, 83 predicted proteins | sample MGYA00512124_ERZ772900 | MGnify/ENA primary metagenome ERZ772900 (study PRJEB29015, sample SAMEA2737716) | human gut metagenome | biome: human gut; feature: human-associated habitat; material: faeces | place: China | collected 2012 ... | reverse complement strand
TGTGTCACCATTTGGACAGGGGCATGAAGCAGTGGCAAGCACAATGGAGGACTATTCTGTATCACTTGTTATCTGCCAGAATATCGGCGATGGCGCCCTGCAGGCCTTGTCTGCTTATGGGATAGCAGTATGTCCGAATGTGGAAGGACTGGCTGATGATGCCATAGAAGCCTTTATGCAGGGAAGTCTTCTGATCGCAGATGCTCTGAATTGTGATTGTGACCATAGCACAGGCGGATGTTGCGGAGGAAGTGATGGAGCCTGTGGCAGTGGATGTGGTGGATGCTGCCATTAAGGAACGCAGAATAAGTGAAGAAGTGTTGGTAGAGTGGAAAGAGGCAAGTGTGCGATAATGAAAGATGGCGGATACATTGCTCATAAAGAGGGAGAACGGGAGCAGACATTAAAACAGCATCTGGAAGAAACAGCCAGACTAGCAGGACAATTTGCGGCAAGATTTGGAAAAGAAGATTGGGGATATTGCTGTGGATTGTTGCATGATATAGGGAAATATTCCGATGATTTCCAAAACAAGATTATAGAGAATAACAACAATATGGTTGATCATTCTACTGCAGGTGCGCAACTTTGTATGAAACTTGGAGGTTATTATTCTTTCTTAAGTTATTGTATCGCAGGGCATCATGCAGGGATACCCGATTATGGAAATTCAGCAATCGCGACCAGTTTATGCGGAAGACGCGAAAAGAAAATTGCTGATTATGAAGCATACAAAAAAGAAATCTGCATCCCTCCAATATCAACACTGCCAATGAAAATAGCCAAAGGTCGAAACAATGATTTTTCTTTGAGCGTTTTTATAAGAATGATTTATTCATGCCTTGTGGATGCTGATTTTTTAGACACAGAGGCATTCATGAAGAATGGACAAACGGAGCGCGCCCCAGGACAGTCCCTGGATGTCCTTTTGGATAAATTGGAAAAATACATTTCTACATGGTTGTTGAACGATGACTTAAATAGTGTTGATGGAAGGCGAACGGAGATACTGAAACACTGTTTGGATGAGGGAAAGAAACCAAAAGGTGTTTTCCGCTTGACAGTGCCTACTGGGGGTGGGAAAACAGTGGCATCACTTGCGTTTGCTCTAAAACATGCGGTAGAGCATAATATGGATCGTGTTATTTATGTTATACCATACACCAGTATTATTGAACAGAATGCACAGATTTTTCGTGAGATTCTCGGTGATGATAATGTGTTAGAAAATCATTGTAATGTAGATTATGAAGGAACGGAAGAATTTAGACCAATGCAACTTGCAAGTGAAAATTGGGATAAGCCGGTTGTTGTAACTACAAATGTACAATTTTTCGAATCCTTATTTTCAAACAAATCCTCTAAGTGCAGAAAACTTCACAATATTGCAAACAGCGTCATTATTTTTGATGAAGCACAGATGCTTCCAATAGATTATTTGACACCTTGCCTATCAATGATACAGGAATTGGTAGAAAATTATGGAACCAGTGTTGTATTATGTACGGCAACACAGCCGGCATTGGATGACGTTTTTGTTTCTAAAGAACAAATTGTGGAATTATGTCCAAGGCTGGGAGAACAATTTCGTTTTTTTGAGCGCGTGACATATCAGAATATTGGATCTATTTCCCAAGAGGGCATAACAGAACTTCTTGCAAAAGAGCAGAGTGTTTTGTGCATTGTAAATACGAGAAAAGATGCACAAGAACTTTATCATTCGCTTCAAGGGGGAGGGGTATATCATTTGTCTACAAGCATGTATCCGAAACATCGAAAGCGGGTACTTAAGTGTGTTAAGGAACGATTGTCCACGAAGAAAAAATGTATTCTAATATCGACAAGTCTTGTAGAAGCAGGTGTGGATTTGGATTTTTCTTGTGTATATCGTGAGATTGCCGGTATCGATTCTATGATTCAGGCAGCAGGGCGATGTAATAGGGAAGGAAAACGGACAGTAGAAGAGAGTAAAGTTTATATTTTTGAATTAGAGGGTCAGAAGGTGGCACCAAGCCAGAAACAGCAGATTGATGTTGCAAAAGCAGCCTTGTGTGATTACCCAAATATTGCAGATATGGAGAGTATTACGGCATATTTTGCACGTTTATATAAATTCCGAGGAGAGAATCTGGATAAAAAACATATTATGGATGAATTCCGAAACAAGGACTATAATTTTGCAAAAGTCGGGAAAGAATTTAAATTAATCGAGCAGGATACAAAAACTGTTTTTATTGGAATTGAGCCGGAATCCCATGAAATATTGCAAGAGATTAAAATAAAAGGCATATCAAAAGATAGAGTACGAAAGGCAGGGCAGTTTTGTATCCAGGTGAACAGTAATTTTTTTGAAAAATTATATGGGGCAGGTATGATTCAGCCTGTTTCGGAGGATATGCAGGATTTTTACCAATTGGTATCGTTAGAGCAATATTCAGAAGACTGTGGAATTGATTTTTCAATAGATGATGGAATGGCTTTATATATGTAAAATAATAGCGGTGCGAAGGTTGTCTTCACACCGCTATAGTTTAGTTATTCAAAATACTATTATTTCAATCCACTGGATTACCAGACTTGTGTCAGTATAAATGATTTTCTAAAAAAGAGCAATATAATTTTAAAACAACAAAATAAATTTCAATAGTATTTTAAATAAAGTAAAAACTTGATAAAAAATAAACTGTGTAGTATAGTCAATTTATAGAGTTTGAAATCGAGCGAAGTATGGTTGAAAAAGGAGAAGGAGCATGATTTTATACCATGGAAGCAAACAAATAGTAGAATATGTAGGGAATGAGGTTGTATATGGGAACAAAAAATAATAATGCACTGTTTTATACTTGCAGTTTGTTTGAATATATAGGACGCGTAAAAAAAAGATCCAGACAGGATGTGACGGAATATTTAGGGAAAAAGGAAATACAAAGAATCTATGAATATGCTGACGTGTTTCACTGTGAGCCAATTGAAAAAGTTTCAAATGAGTTTATTGATGTATCTCACATACCAGAGGGGAATTTTGATAATGTTGGGGAATGCAGATTTCGAATACCGGATTATTGGGATATTGGAGAGGTATATGAAAGATTGATTGAAGATTGTTATACAGATGAACAGATTTTAATGGGCATATGGGAGGTATATCATTCTTGGGTGGATGAATGGATTTCTAATTATAATACAGATTTTTATTTTCAACCACGAGATTATATAGCGGCCTGCTATAAGAAAGGAGAGGTACTATAAAATGGCAATGGGGGTAAAGGTTCAAGTATGGGGCGATTATGCATTGTTTTCGCGTCCGGAAATGAAAGTGGAACGTTGTTCCTATGATGTGATGACACCGTCAGCTGCGAGAGGAATTTTGGAAGCAATATACTGGCATCCCGGACTTCGCTGGGTGATTGATAAAATTTATGTTCAAAATCCAATTCGATTTACCAGTGTAAGACGTAATGAGGTGAAAAGCAAAGTTTCTGCAAGCAATGCTTTACAGGCATATAATGGATCAGATAAGTCTATTTATATTAGCACAAAGGAAGAGATTGTACAGAGAGCATCCTTGATTTTATGTAATGTCTCTTATGTGATCGAGGCACATTTTGAAATGACAGATCAGGCAAATGCATCTGATAATCCCGGAAAGTTTAAGGATATTATGATGCGACGACTAAAAAGAGGCGAATGCTACCATATGCCGTATTTTGGGTGTAGAGAATTTCCTGCTCAGTTTTGTTTATGCGAAGAAAAAGAGATACATACGATATACGATGAAGTGCCAGAAAAAGATCTTGGGTTTATGTTATATGATATGGACTATAGTGACAGAGATAATATACAGCCGATGTTTTTTCGAGCAGTTATGAGAAGAGGCGTGCTGGACTTGAGAGACTGTGAGGTGATTCGATGATTTTGCAGGCATTGGTTCAACATTATGAAAATCTTGCCAAGGAAGATAAGGTGCCAAAACCAGGCTGGTGTTTCGCAAAGGTTTCATTTGCAATTGATCTGAATAAAGATGGAAGCATCAAAGCGATTATATCATTGAAACATGAAGAAGAACGTGGAAAGAAAAGTGTATGGATTTCAAGTGATATGCAGGTGCCGGAGATGGTGACTAGATCCTCTGGGGTGTCAGCAAATTTTTTATGTGACAATGCAAAATATTTTTTGGGGATTGATATAGATGGGACAAGTGAAAGAACGATGGAATGCTTTCAGGCAGCGAAGAACCGGCATTTGTCAATCTTAAAGGAAACAGATGGTGTAATGGCGGAGGCAATCTGTAAATATTTTGAAACTTGGAATCCATCAAATGCATTGCATGATCCATTGGTGCAAGAACGTTGGGAAGAATTGAATGAAGGTGGTAATCTGATTTTTACCATGAGTCAGTTATACGCACAGGATGATGCGTCAATTAGAATGGCGTGGGAAAATCGGAAGGAAAATCTGCAGGAAGAAACAAAGGGTATTTGTCTTGTAACAGGAGAAAAAACAGAGATTGCACGTATTCATAGAGGGATAAAAGGGGTTCCGGGTGCTCAGTCAAGTGGCGCGGCATTGGTTTCCTTTAATGCGCCTGCATTCGAGTCATATGGCAAAGAACAAAGTTACAATGCTCCGGTTGGAAAGTATGCAGAATTTGCTTATACAACTGCTTTAAATTATCTATTAAATCAAAAAGAATATACATTTCAACTAGGGGATTCCTTGGTGGTCTTCTGGGCGGAATCGGCAAAGCAGGAATATCAAAAAATGTTTTTCCTGTCATTAGATCCACAACCGGATAACCAGGAACAGTTAAAAAAAGTTTTTGGAAATTTGAGAAAAAATATATGGGTTGATACTGAGGATGTCAAGATAGATCCAGAGCAGAAATTTTATATTTTATGTTTGGCACCGAATGCAGCAAGATTGTCGGTTCGTTGCTTTTATCAGAATTCATTTGGAAATATAATGAAAAATATTGAAAAACATTATAGACGAATGGAAATAGTAAAACCATCTTGGGAAAATCAGGATTATTTAGGAATTCGTAAGATGCTGTCAGCAACAGTAAACCAGAATGCAAAAGATAAAATGCCTATTCCCAATATGGCAACAATGGTTTTAAAAGCAATATTAGAGGACGACAGGTATCCAGAGAGTCTTTATACGGATACGTTGATTCGAATTCGTGCGGAACAGGGGAAAATCACCTATGGTCGTGCTGCTATTCTAAAAGCTTTTTTAATTCAAAATTATCAATGGAGAGAAGGAGAGAGTTATATGGGATTGAACGAAGAATGTCAAGAAACTGCATATGTATTGGGCAGAATATTTGCGGTACTGGAATTCATTCAAAAAGATGCAAATCCGGGAATTAATACAACGATTCGAGACCGTTATTTTAATTCTGCATGCGCAACGCCAGCATCTGTTTTTCCGATTTTGATGAAGTTGAAAAACAGTCATATAAAGAAGTTAGAGCGAGAATCGGTAGGTAAGAAAATACATTTTGAAAATTTGTTGACAGAACTTATTGTAAGAATAGAAATGACCGAAGGAGCAAGCGGATTTCCAAAGCGATTGTCATTGGATGAGCAAGGAAAATTTATGTTAGGTTATTATCATCAAACCCAGAAAATGTATGAAAAAAAGGAGGAAAAATAAATGGGAGAGGCGATTAAAAACAGATACGAATTTGTTGTGTTATTTGATGTAGAGAATGGAAATCCAAACGGAGATCCGGATGCCGGTAATATGCCAAGAATTGATCCGGAAAGTGGATTGGGATTAGTTACAGACGTATGTTTAAAACGTAAAATTCGCAATTATGTTGAAATGGTGAAAGAGGATGCAAAGGGATACCAGATTTATATAAAAGAAGATGCTCCATTAAACAGAAGCGATCGTAAGGCATGTGAAAGTTTGGGAATTGAAGAAAAAGATGATAAAAAGATAACGGACTCTCTGAAAAAATTGAAAAAAACTGATCCAGATGTAGATGTGAAATTAAGAGATTACATGTGTGATAATTTTTATGATATTCGTACTTTTGGGGCTGTCATGACAACATTTGTAAAGGCTTCTTTAAATTGTGGTCAGGTGAGGGGACCGGTACAGTTGGGGTTTGCAAGAAGTATTGACCCAATTATTAGTCAGGAAGTGACAATAACTAGGGTAGCAATTACTACAGAAAAAGATGCTGAAAATAAAAATACGGAAATGGGTAGAAAGAGCATTGTACCATATGGTTTATATCGTGTAGAGGGATATGTATCAGCAAATCTTGCAAGAAAAGTTACCGGTTTTTCGGAGGAGGATCTTGATTTACTGTGGGAAGCAATTATCAATATGTTTGAAAACGATCATTCTGCAGCAAGAGGAAAAATGGCGGTTCGTGAGTTGATTGTTTTTAAGCACAGTAAAGAATTAGGAGATTGTCCGGCATATAAGTTGTTTGATGCAGTCGAAGTGAAAAAGAAGGAGGAAGTTGAATATCCAAGAAAATATCAGGATTATATTGTTCAAGTACACGAAGAAGATATTCCGAATACTGTCGAAGTGAAAAGGATGATTTAATGGAGTATACAGAAGAAGAGTATTTAATGATATCGGGGATACAGCACTTTAAATTTTGTAGAAGACAATGGGCGTTGATTCATGTTGAACAGCAATGGGCGGAAAATGTTCACACGGTAGTCGGAGAATTGATGCACAAAAGAGCACATGATCCATATTTTGACGAGAAGCGGAAAGATACGCTTGTTGTTCGGGCACTTCCGGTTGCGTCAAGACAACTTGGAGCAAGTGGAGAATGTGATATTGTAGAGTTTCATAAATGCGACGATGGTATTACTTTGTGTGGTCATCGTGGAACGTATTCGGTGTATCCAGTTGAATATAAAAAGGGAAAACCCAAAAAGACAGATGAAGATAAATTACAATTGGTTGCTCAGGCAATGTGCTTGGAAGAAATGTTCTCTACAAATATACAAGAAGGTGCTATTTTTTACGGAGAAACAAGAAAAAGAGAGCGAGTGGAATTTTCAGATGCACTTCGAAAAGAAGTGAAAGATATGTTTCAGGAAATGCACGAGTATTATAAGAGGAACTATACGCCAAAAGTAAAACAAAGCAAAGCTTGTAATGCATGTTCTCTGAAAGATATATGCCTTCCAAGGTTGGAACAAACGTCGTCTGTCAAAAATTATATAAAACAGATGCTTGAGGAGGGAACAGAGTGAAGAAGTTGTTAAATACTTTATATGTAACATCTGAAAGTAGTTATCTGAGTTTAGATGGAGAAAATATTGTTGTATATGATGAGCAAAAAGAAGTGGGACGGGTGCCCTTACATAATCTGGAAGGTATCGTATCTTTCGGATACAGGGGGACAAGTCCAGCGCTTATGGGGGCTTGTATGGAGCGTAATATTTCACTTTGTTATTTAACACCGCAGGGGAAATTTTTGGCGCGTGTTATAGGAAAAACGAAGGGAAATGTAGTTTTACGTGAACAACAATATATCAGTTGTAAAGACGAAACAATTAGTTTGGAACTTGCAAAGAATTGTATTTTAGGAAAAGTGTATAATGCAAGATGGGTGTTGGAGCGTGCAATCCGAGATCATGCAATGCAGATTGACCAGGAACGTGTAAAACATGCATCACAGCAGTTAAAAAATTCATTGGAATTGATACAGGATGCTAATTCGCTGGACCAATTAAGAGGGTATGAAGGGGAGGCAGCCAGTATTTATTTTGGAGTTTTTAATGAACTTATTTTGCAACAGAAAAACGATTTTGTGTTTCAGGGCAGAAATAAAAGACCGCCATTAGATAATGTAAATGCAATGCTTTCTTTTGTATATACTTTATTGACAAATCAAATAGCCTCTGCGTTGGATGTTGTTGGGTTAGATCCATATGTTGGATTCCTTCATACAGATAGACCGGGAAGAGTTTCATTAGCGCTGGATTTGATTGAGGAGTTTAGGGCTGTGTGTGCAGATCGTTTTGTTTTGTCATTGATTAACAAAAAAATAGTAAATAAAAAGAATTTTAAGAGAAAAGAAAATGGTGCAGTTATCATGGATGATGAAATCAGGAAAAAAATTTTGACAGAATGGCAAAATAAGAAAAAAGAAATGATTACACATCCTTTTTTGAAGGAAAAAGTTGAGTGGGGGATGGTTCCTTATGTTCAGGCTATGCTACTTGCAAGATATTTGCGAGGAGATTTAGATGGGTACCCGGTTTTTCTGTGGAAATGAGGTGGTAAAGAATGCTCGTGTTGATTACATATGATGTAAATACAGAAAGCGCAATGGGAAAAAGTCGACTTCGGAAAGTGGCAAAACAGTGCGAAAATTACGGAAGGCGAGTTCAAAATTCTGTATTTGAGTGTATCCTTGATCAAGCGCAATGCGTGAAATTAAAGGCAGTACTCAGTGATATTATAGATGAAAGCGTCGATAGTTTGCGCTTCTATTATCTAGGAAATAAATATCAAACCAGAGTAGAACATATTGGCGTTGAACGAGGAATACCGGTTGATCAGCCCCTGGTTTTGTAACATGTAGAGTGCGAATGACATGCACACATAAAATACCTGTGTGATTCGCACCAGATATATGCCGCATATTTTTTATTATGTGGTATTATGCATCCGCAAAAGGATGCATAGAAATGCAATGTATATTTATAATTGTCACATATGAATGAAAATATGCGAAATTTTTGTATAATATTGCTGTCGCTCCCCGTGTGGGAGCGTGGATTGAAATGTAGTCCCCTACCAGCATGATAACGTCAGACGTGTCGCTCCCCGTGTGGGAGCGTGGATTGAAATTGCGGTTGCATCTGAAAAAGCAATGCGTAAAGCCGTCGCTCCCCGTGTGGGAGCGTGGATTGAAATTCACAAGAGTGGATGAAAATGGCATCAATTACTTGTCGCTCCCCGTGTGGGAGCGTGGATTGAAATCGTAGTCACCGGGTATGACGAGAACGACTGGAAGGTCGCTCCCCGTGTGGGAGCGTGGATTGAAATAAAAAACTTGAGAGGAGAGAGAAGATGTCAGAGGTCGCTCCCCGTGTGGGAGCGTGGATTGAAATTTATGATAAGCAAGTAAAATGGCGTGATGTGGTTGTCGCTCCCCGTGTGGGAGCGTGGATTGAAATATCTAATGGATATGACGAGAAAACGCCATATGAGTCGCTCCCCGTGTGGGAGCGTGGATAGAAAAGAAATACTTGGAATAAACAAAATATCTGCCAACTAATGTACAAGCGATAAAAAAACAGAAAATTCTGAAAAAAGAGTGGTAATATGCCATCCACCTTGCTACAATAGCAGTAAGAGAAAACGAAGCGAGGAGGACATGTGACATGAAGGTTTTTACAACGGACAAAATTCGTAATGTGGTTGTTCTGGGGCACAGTGGGGCAGGCAAAACCAGTCTGGTGTCCGCGATGAATGGTATTGCAACCGCATCCAAGCAACGCATGACAGAACCGGCGGCAACAACGCAGATGCTTGTGCAGCCGATTTTGTGGGACGATCACAAGATCAACATTCTGGATGTGCCGGGAGCATTCGATTTCGTGGGGGAGATTGAAGAAGCCGTAGGCGTTGCAGATGCTGCCATCATCGTTATTTCCGGTAAGAATGGTGTGGAGAACGGAACGCGCAAGGCATGGGCTATGTGCGAAAAATACCATTTACCGCGTATCGTTTATGTAAGCGACATGGATATTGATGATGTCTCTTTTAAAAATGTCGTACTGGGTTTACAGGAATTGTATGGCAAGTGTATTGCACCTTTTCATTTTCCGCTGCGTGAAAATGAGGAATTTGTGGGTTATGTCAATGTGATCCAAGAGCGGGCAAAGCGTTGGCAATCCGATGGAACGGTTGTAAAGTCAGAAGTGCCGGAATATTCTATGGAAAATCTCTCTATCTATCGGGAAGCCCTGATGGAGGCGGTAGCAGAGACCAGTGAAGAATTTCTGAACCGCTATTTTGCAGGCGAGACTTTCTCGGAGAACGAGATCCGACAGGCACTCCGCGTCAATGTATCCGAGGGAACGATCGTACCGGTCATGATGGGCTCCAATACCATGGAAAGAGGTATGTATACACTATTGGCAGACATCATCAAATATCTGCCGTCACCGGATCAGCGCAGTGCAACCGGTATGAATGTTCTGACCCAGGAACTTTTCGAGGCAAATTATAATTTTGCTAAGGCAAAGACAGCCTATGTATTTAAGACTATCATGGATCCTTTTATTGGAAAGTATTCCCTCTTTAAGGTCATGTCCGGTGTTATCAAGTCAGACGATAACCTATACGACCCAGTCAAAGGACAGGAGATCCGCATCAGTAAGTTGTATGTCATGAAGGGAAGCAAGGCAGAAGAAGTAGAGGAACTGCACGCGGGCGATGTGGGTGCCCTCAGCAAGGTGTCGGGCTTGCAGACCTCCACGACACTTTCGACCAAGGCAACGCCGGTTCTTTATCCGGCGACCGCAATTTCCACGCCATATTGTGCAATGCGCTATTTTGCGGCAGATGCCAAGGAGGATGACAAACTGACGCAGTCGCTTTTAAAACTGGCAGAAGAAGACCGGACACTTCGGGTGGAAAATGACAGTGAAAACCGTCAGACGCTTGTATATGGCATCAGTGAACAACATTTGCAGGCGGTCGCAGACCGACTAAGAGCCAAATATAACGTCGAGATGCAATTAGAAGCACCGAAAGTAGCATACCGTGAGACTATCCGGGGCAGTGCGGATGTCGAATACAAGCACAAGAAGCAATCCGGTGGACATGGACAGTATGGACATGTCAAAATTAAAGTATCTCCGTCAGGAAATCTGACCAGCGCATATGAATTTGAAGAGACTGTTGTCGGCGGAGCCGTACCGAAGAATTTCTTTCCGGCAGTGGAAAAGGGTATTGCCGAGGGAACGCAGGCAGGACCGCTCGCAGGATATCCGGTGGTCGGCATCCATGTCAATCTTTACGACGGCTCATCTCATTCGGTGGATTCGTCAGAGGCAGCCTTTAAGACAGCAGCCACCATGGCTTTAAAGGATGCCCTCATGAAAGCCGATCCTGTCCTTTTGGAGCCAATCGCATCGCTTCAGGTGCGTGTACCGGAGGATAAGGTTGGCGATGTTATGGGAGAACTCAGCAAGCGCCGTGCCAGGATCATGGGCATGAATCCGGAGCAGGAGAATGGCAGGCAAAGGATTGAGGCAGAGATTCCCTATGCAACACTCTATGGTATCGGGACAACACTTCACTCTATTACAGGAGGAGAGGCAGAGTATTCCTACGAATTCCTGAAATATGAAGTTGAAAATAAGGGATAACTTAAGAAAGTCTTAAAGACTTCCCTACTTGGAAATTAAATGATGAACCGCTACAATATGTATATGATTAATCAATACATGTTGTGGCGGTTTTTGTGTGTCGGATGCATAATTTTGCAAGGCATCAGATATCATCTTAAAAAACACAACAAAATTCTCTGGAGGATAAAATGGTAAACGTACTGGTTTGTGATGATGAAAAAGATATTGTTTCTGCACTGCGGATTTATCTGGAAAGTGAGGGCTATCAGGTCTATACGGCATATGACGGTTTAGAAGCGCTGGAAGTGCTGGAAACAAAAGAAATACATTTGGTGCTCCTGGATGTGATGATGCCACGGCTGGATGGGATCCAGACCATGGCAAAGATTCGCGAGACATCTAATGTTCCGATCATACTTTTGACAGCAAAGAGTGAGGATACGGATAAGGTTTTAGGACTCAATGTCGGTGCAGATGATTATGTGACAAAACCTTTCAATCCGGTAGAATTGCAGGCAAGGGTCAAATCACAGTTGCGCCGCTACATGCAGCTGGGGGGAAACCATGCAAGCGCTTCTGGTGACGATGGCATCATCGCGATCGGTCCGATCGTATTAAATGATCGGGCTAAAGAAGTGACGTTAGATGGAGAACTGGTCAATCTGACAAGGACAGAATATGATATCCTGCATCTTTTGATGGAAAACCCGGGAAAAGTATTTTCCCCGGCACAAATCTATGAACAGGTCTGGAAGGAAGATGCCTTTGGCACAGAAAATACCGTTGCTGTCCATATCCGTCATCTGCGTGAAAAACTGGAGTATGATCCGGCAGAACCAAGGTATGTTAAGGTTGTGTGGGGAAGAGGGTACAAGGTTGAAGACAAATAGAGCCCGTCCGTACAAACTGCCACGATGAAATAAAACAGGAAGAAATGTGAGGAATTTGATATGAAAAAAAATTGGAAAGGACAAACGGCGTATAAGGCTTTTGCGCTTTTGATTGCTTGTATAACCGGAATAACTACACTGCTTGCCGCTATCATGATGATCTTCAGTATCGGTTTACGTGCCGAATATGGGAATCAAAATGATACGATCGCAGAACTCATGCAGGAACATATGGTTTCCAACTATGCAGCTTATTTGAAGGAGAGTGCAACCGAAGAGGGCGGCTCCTGGGATGCTTTGGATGGCTCTTTGCTGACCTACGCAGTAGAGCAGATTGATTTTCAGGTAACAGGAGATGGCGACAAACTCAATGTTGTGCGGAACAACAATTTTGTCTATGGATCACCTTATCTGATCCAGTGGCTGCAGGATAAAAACCATCGGGAAATGGATGGCGTGTATGAAAATGTATTTTTCGATAAAAATGAATACCATTATAACACGGATACCTGGTTGGGAGCCATGCAGACCAATGTCTATGGATATGTTGGAAATGATGAAGTCTATCTGGATGAAAGCAAAAATGGAGATCGGTTGGAGTATTATGATTATGACGTAGACAGTGAAGATGCAGATAATATAGAAGAAAATCTGACAGATGAAGACAATATGTCGGATGATGTCGAAAATGAAGGGAATAATGCAGGAGACCTTCTTGCAGGAGAACTGCCGCCGGAAGGAACGTATACTTTCTACCGTATTTATATGATTCCAAATCTGGAAGATGTATTTTGGAAGGCAAATGATACAGCGCAATTGACGGATGAACAGCAGGAAGTAGTCAAAGAGAATTACCGCGATGCGGCAATCACCATTATGGGATCTTTTTCTTATGGGAAAAGTGCTTTGGATTCAGGCAATTTCTTTGAAGTCATCAATCGTCTGCAAAAATATGAAGATGATCTGGTCTTTGCCAATGGCATGAGTGATTATCTGTGGATTCCGTATATACTTACTGCCATACTGACTATGCTGCAGAAGGTTTATCTGCCGCTCCTTCTGGTATCGTTGCTCTTGTTTATCGTTTCCTTTGTTTTTCTGATGACCATGTCCGGACATCGCAAGGAAGATGATGCGATTTACCTACGATGGGCGGATCGCGTACCTTATGGTATTTACGGCATTGTAGTTGCAACAGGTGTATGCTTAGGCGTGATAGGGAATATAGGATTGTTGACGGCCTATTATAGTGGGGTTCTGGCATTGGCAGAGTTTGTTACTTTGTCCATTGTGCTTGCAATCCTTTGGGCATTGCTTGCACTGGCATTTTGCATGAGTACGGCAACGCGTATCAAGTCAGGTCAATTCTGGAAGCATACACTTTGGCATTATATTGCAGCCTTTTTTAGAAAGTGGCTGATCGATCCTATCAGACGGCTGCATCGTGCAATACATGAAAATACAAAACTAAGCACGCGTTTAGGCCTGGGGCTTGCCATTTTAGCCTTGGTGGAACTGATGGCCTTACTGGCAACCGGTATTTATGGCGCAGGCGTTTTCCTTTTCTTTTTATATAAGATAGCCGAGACAGCCTTGATCTTCTATCTGGTCTTGATGGCAAAGAAATTAAAAGATGGTGGAAAGCGTGTCGCCAGTGGCAATTATAATGAGCCGATCGATACCACACATATGATTGCTCCTATGAGAGAACACGGCGAAGATATCAACCATGTGGGCGAGGGAATTGCGATTGCAGTGGCAGAACAGATGAAGAGTGAACGCTTCAAGACAGAACTCATCACGAATGTGTCGCATGATATCAAAACACCGCTGACCTCTATTATCAACTATGTAGATCTGATCAAAAAGGAGGGGATTTCTGAGGAAAAAGTAAGAGAGTATGTCGAGGTCTTGGATCGCCAGTCAGCTCGTTTGAAAAAACTTATTGAAGATCTCTTAGAAGCATCCAAGGCATCCACCGGTAATGTAGAGATGCATATGGAAGCCTGTGATGCCGCTGTGATGATCTCGCAGGTGGTCGGAGAGTATCAGGATAAACTGCAAGCACAGGATATTGAGATTGTGGTAAATGAAGCAAAGAATTCTGCCAACATCATGGCAGACGGCAGACATCTGTGGCGGGTATTTGATAATATCATGAGCAATATTTGCAAATATACACAGGACCATACCAGAGTCTATGTCAATGTGGAAGATGCAGGTGACCAGGTGCGCATGATCTTTAAGAATATTTCCAAGTATCCGCTCAACATCAGCAGTGACGAGTTGATGGAACGTTTTGTCAGAGGTGATGCATCGAGAAATACCGAAGGTCACGGCTTGGGACTTTCCATCGCATCCAGCCTGACCGCACTCATGGACGGACAACTGACCATCGATATTGACGGTGATCTCTTTAAGATCACGGTTGCGATGAAGAAGCAGGCTTAGAAAGGCTCTGCACATATGCGGATGGGGGCAGCCCGGTGCGCTTCTTAAAGACAGAAGAAAAATAAGACGGCGTGGAAAAATGTAATTTGGCACTCAGATCAGTCAGGGAAATGTTGTTATAGGTCAACATTTCCTTGGCTTTTTCTATGCGCAGATCTGTCATGTAATCGCCGATGGACTGCCCGGTCTGTTTTTTAAACTGGGAGGACAGGTAATAGGTGGAATAGCCTAGGGCTTCTGCCAGATCCTCCAGAGTGATCTTTTCATAGATGTTGCGGTGGATCAGTGCGATGCAGTCATTGACAAAAGGAGAGTATTCCTTTCCCTGTAACTGGATCTCATGCACGCGGTGGATAAAGGTATCATAGGCAAGAAAATGGATATCCATGATATTGTTGAGGTCTGTGCAGTCAGGGGATTCGATCTGCTGGATATAGTAGTCACTGAGAGAGTAGGCTTCGTCCGGATCCATACCGCCACGGATGGCGGCGCGGGTAATGAGTGCCACAAAGACAATGATCTCATCCTTTTCCTGTCTGACGATATCGCCCGGGCTCATAAGTCCTACCAGGTAGTTGTCTGCAGATAATTCCGTATTTTGCAGTTCGTCCTGATAATGGATGTTGCCGGTCTCGACATGTTTTAGCATAGCACATTCCATGGCATAACTACTGTGTTCGGTGATGGTAATATCGTGTGCTGTGCTGCCATTTTTCTTGGTTGGAGCCAAGGTATTTTTGGAACTGAGTGGATTGAGGGTGGGAAAAGAGGTGGTGGTCAGATTTCCCGGTGCTTTTCCATAAAGAGTGTAGTAGAGCATGCGCACGCTCTGCAAAAAGAGGCTATAGGGAATGACCGGAATCTCCTTCTGCACTTCCATCATGCGGTGCTGAGAGGATATGGACATATGCCAGTCGTCCAGCAGGCGCTTGAAATTGATCTCCGATACGGAGGAGTTTAAAAAGGGACCTAAGACGTAGAAAGAGTCTAAATTGTCATCTACAATATAAGGCTGGATCGCCCAGGTCAGGCAGAGGCGGTCCGGGTAGAGGATGGGCATGGTGGAGTTGGAAGCATAGGTCTTTAAGGCATCATCCTTGGAGTCAAAAAAGAAGTTGCGGACTTCGTTGATCCAGGGACAGTTGGTATCCAGGAGTTCCCAATCCTTTGTATAGTGCCAGAAGCAGATATTATTTACTGCATATAAAGAGTCGAATAAATAAGTAAGTTTTTGTGTCTGATACATGCTAAGTCCTTTCTTTCTCATCTTGTATTATCCATATCCTAGCACGCTTTTGTTAAATTTTCTATAATGTTTAATGAAATATTGTTAGAAATATCGAAATTTTAACAGGGTAAAACACAAGGAATTGGTATGATGAATACAAGAAATGGTCATGTGAAAGCACATGATCTTACAAGGAGGGTATTACTTATGAAGAAAAAAGCAAATTGGCTGGATCCGAGTACAACAGCCGAAAATGAAGTCCTGCCGGGCTATCTGAAGTGGGCATGGACATCCAGAGGTCTGTCTCTAGCACTCAATGTTATCTTGATCATGCAACTGACCTATTATTGTACCGACATGCTGGGCATGGGGGCAACACTGGTCGGAACCTTGCTTCTGGCATCCAAGATCTTTGACGGTGTGACAGATTTGTTTGTTGGTTTTATCATCGATGCGACGCATACCAAATGGGGCAAGGCAAGACCGTATGAGATCTTTATCGTCTTTGTATGGGGACTCACCGTACTTCTTTTCTCTGCACCGGAGATGAGTACGACCGGAAAAGCAATCTTTGTATTTGTACTTTATACACTGATCAATTCCGTCTGCGCTACTTTCTTAAATGGTGGCGATGCCGTATATCTGGCAAGAAGTATCCGAAGCGAGAAGAATCGTGTATCCGTTATGTCCTTTAATGGTGGTATCATCATGCTGTTTTCTATCGTAATCAGCATGCTTTTGCCACAGTTGATCGCAGGCATGGGATCTACCAAGGAAGGCTGGACGACCATGGCACTGATCTTTGCCATTCCGTGTGCTATTATCGGTATGTTCCGTTTCATCTTTGTCAAGGAAGTGGTAGATGACAATCAGCCATCCGACCAGCAGAAAGAGGAGGTACAGAAGTTCCCGCTCAAGCAGAGTTTAAAGTGTGTATTCTCTAACAAATACATCTTTATTCTGGCTGGTATGACCTTAGTCGTACAGTTGGCAACCAATATCGGTACAGCCGTAAATACATATTATTTCAAGTACATCATGGGTAATATCGGTCTGGCAACACTGGTTTCTATCGGTAGTATGCTGACACCGGTCATCCTGCTGATCTTCCCGGTACTTTCCAGAAAGTTCGGAACCGTTCCGATCCTGCGTGCAGGTGCTGTTTTAGGCGTTGTTGGTTATGGCATCCGTATTCTTGGTGGAACTAATCTGGTTACTCTGACACTTGGTTCTGTTATTGGTGGTGTTGCGATTTTACCGGTTACCATGATGATCTCTATTTATCTGATCGATACCATGGACTATGGCGAGTGGAAGACCGGAACCAGAGTAGAAGGTATGCTTGCTTCTGTCAACTCTTTTGCTTCTAAGTTGGGAAGTGGTATCGCATCTGGCATGGTAGGACTGATTATGGGACTTGCCGGATATGATGGAAGTCTTGCAACCCAGTCAGCATCCGCTCTGACCTCTATCCAGGTACTCTTTAACTATGTACCTCTGGTTCTGATGGTTGTACTTTTGACCCTTGGTATTGCATACAAGTTGGATAAAGAACTTCCACAGATCAAGGCTGACCTTGCAAAAAAGCATGAGGCACAGTAAGAAGAAAACGAATAATTTACAAAAAAACGTAAAAATTTAATAAGTCAAAAGTGCAATGTCTGTTAGAATGCGTGTAACAAATAGCAGAGATTGCACTTTTTGAGATAAAAAGCGCAGAGATAGGAGAGTCTTATGTCATTTACAGCAAAAATGTTTCGCATGGTATCCGGAAAGGCAGATGCCAAGCGTGACGCAAACTTAGTCGTACCGGAGGATGTAACCGCAGTCTATGATATCAATTACGCCGGGAATGCGGATGCTTATAACTTACTGGATGTGTATTATCCAAAGGACACCGATCATCTTTTGCCGGTCATCGTCAGCATCCATGGGGGCGGCTATGTCTATGGAACCAAAGAAATCTACAAATATTACGGTATGTATTTAGCCCAGCAGGGATTTACTTTTGTCAATTTCAATTACCATCTGGCACCGGAAGCCAAATTTCCGACCCAGTTGACGGAAACGAATATGGTGATGGAGTGGATGTGCGATCATGCTGGTGAGTATCATCTGGATCTAAATAATGTCATTTTGGTGGGCGATTCTGCCGGATCCCAGATGACAAGCCAGTACGCAGCCATCGCGACCAATGCAGATTACGCAAAATTATTCCCCTTTACGGTGCCAGAGGAAATCAAGATACGTGCCCTTGGTCTGAATTGTGGTATGTACACCCTGACCATTCTGGGTAAGGATGGCAAGGTCAACAAGATGAACAAGGAATTATATGGCGATTATCTGGGCAAAGATTTTGATTTTTCCAATGAAAAAATAGATGTGCTGGGGCATATCACCGCCGATTATCCGCCGACTTATGTCATGACATCCTATTATGACTTTTTGAAGGAAAACGCCCAGCCTATGTATGAATTTTTAAAAGGCAAGGGCATCCCTTGTGCATGGAAATGCTATGGATCAGAGGATAAAAAATATATGGCGCATGTCTGCCATGTCAATATGAATCTGGAAGAGGCAAAAGAGATCAATCAGGATGAATGTGCATTCTTCCGAAAATATCTGGTGTAGAAAATTCAGACTACAAGCAGTCTTGTATGAGAATAAAAGAAAAGGAGACAAGAAGATGGTACATATTACAGATGCAAGTATGCAGAAATTTGAAAAAGAGCATATCGCAAAGGTGCGCGAGGTTGCACCGGAATGTGCGATACTCTTAAAGAGCAATGGAGATTTTCCTTTGGATGCAGCAGGCAAGATCGCGCTCTTTGGCAGTGGCGCCAGAAGGACGATCAAGGGCGGAACCGGATCCGGGGATGTCAATGTCAGAGCCTATACGACCGTAGAGCAGGGATTGGAGAATGCTGGCTTTGAGGTGGTGAGCAAGGCTTGGCTGGATGCTTACGAAGAACATATGACAAAGACAAGAAAAGAATGGATCACCGCCATGAAGGCAGAGGCGGCAGCCGCAGGCATCAATGGTATTATGTATTGCATGGGAAGGGTCATGCCGGAAACTGCCTATGAATTTTCATTGGAAAGCGATGCGGACATCGCCATCTATGTACTGGCAAGAAATTCGGGTGAAGGCGCTGACCGTACCATGGTAGCGGGCGATATCAATCTGACCGAGACCGAGATCCGCGATATTCTGGCATTACAGAAGCAGTATGACAAGTTCCTTTTGGTATTAAATGTTGGTGGCATGGTAGATCTGACACCGGTAAATACCGTAGAAAATATCCTGCTCTTAGGACAGTTGGGAACACCGACCGGCGATGTTTTGGCAGACCTTGTCCTTGGCAAGTCTTACCCATCCGGTAAACTGGCTATGACATGGGCACCGATCGCAGAATATCCATCAACCGAGGGCTTTGGCGATCCGGATGATACCTACTATCGTGAGGGTATCTATGTGGGCTATCGTTATTTTGATACTGTCGGAAAAGAAGTGACCTATCCATTTGGTTACGGACTTTCTTACACGACATTTGCTGTTGAGACAAAGGATATTGTCGCAGATGAAAAGCAAGTCACAATCACAGCCCAGGTGATAAATACAGGAAAATGCGCAGGCAAAGAAGTGGTACAGGTCTATGCCAGCCTGCCGGAAGGAGACCTTGACCAGCCTTATCAGAAACTGGTCGGCTATGCCAAGACCAAGGAAGTTGCAGCCGGAGAGAGCACAGAAGTTTCTGTCACTTTTGCAACCCAGACCCTTGCTTCCTTTAGTGAGAAGGACAGCGCCTATATCATGGAGGCAGGTGAATATGTCATCCGTCTGGGAAGTCATTCCAGAGATACCATGGTAGCAGGCATCCTGACCTTAGATGACAAGGCAGTCCTGGAAAAGACCAAGCACATCTGTGAAGGCTGGGGCTTTGATGATCTTGTGCCGGAAAAAGTTGCTTTCAACCCAGATGGCGAGGAAGAACAGAAAGAGGCTGCAAAACATATTGCATTATCCGCAGCCAAGTTTGAGACCGCGACTTATACTTACCCGGAAGTGGCAGCGGAGATCCCGGAGGGACAGACTTTTGATTTTGCAGAAGTGCTTTCCGGTAAAAAGACTTTGGAGGAATTTGTCGCAGGACTTTCGGATAAGCAACTGGCTTATCTTGCCATTGGCAATTATAAGGATGTACCGGAAGGCGCGGGGGCAGAATCAGTCATCGGTGCAGCAGGATCCCATGTGGCAGGTGCCGCAGGCGAATCTACCAGCCGTCTGGAAGATCTTGGCGTTGGCGGACTTTACATGGCGGATGGTCCGGCAGGACTGCGTCTTGCTACTTCCTACAAGATTGTGGATGGCGAGATCAAGGGTAATGCCAATGCTTTTGCCAACTTTATGGAATTTATGGGCGAGGAAGAACTCGAGATGATGGCGTCTATGGCACCAAAGCCATCGGAAGCGGAACTTGCAGCACCGGAAAACTACCAGTACTGTATCGCAATCCCGATCGGCACGGCTTTGGCACAGGCTTGGAATGATGATGTCGCGGAGATCTGTGGCGATATGGTCGGACAGGAAATGGAAATGTTCGGTGTGCATCTGTGGCTGGCACCGGCACAGAATATCCAGCGTTCCCCGCTTTGCGGACGAAACTTTGAGTACTATTCTGAGGAACCGATCGTCAGCGGACGTACCTCCGCTGCCGTGACGCGCGGTGTGCAGAAGCATCCGGGCTGCGGGGTTACCATCAAGCATTTTGCATGCAACAATCAGGAGACCAACCGCTTCTTGTCCAACTCTGTTGTCAGTGAACGTGCCCTGCGTGAGATCTATCTCAAGGGATTTGAGATCTGCGTCAGAAGTGCAAAGCCGGAGGCTATCATGTCATCCTATAACCTGGTAAATGGCGAGCATACCTGCAACAGCAAGGATATCCAGACCCACGTACTTAGGAATGAATGGGGACATGAGGGCATTGTCATGACAGACTGGTTTGTGACCGGTGGAATGGGCAATGGTGCAGAACACCGTGATAACAAGTATGAGACAGGATCTGCCGCAGGCTGTGTCAAGGCTGGCAACAATATCACCATGCCGGGCGGATCGAGTGATCTTGCGGACATCCTGGACGCATTGACCAATAAGGAGCATGCATATGCCCTGACCAAGGCAGAATTGCAACAGAATGCCATGACAGTCTTAAAGGAAGTCATCAAATTGAGAAAATAAGCAGAAAAAATAAATTCATACGACGGATACGTTTGGAAACCCAGACGTATCCGTTTTTTTATACACTAGATGCTCTACTGACATAAAACATATACACTAAGCATAGAGATAAAAGAAAATATGCAAAAAGTACAAGGACTTATGCAAATTTACTATATTTATGTATATAAATTACAGGAAAAATACCATACACTAAGCGTTTTGACGATAAAAACAGGTCGTGGTAGATTTCTTATTGTATAAAGTGTATAGTTCTTCTTGTATATACAGTAACAAAACCGGCAGAGGAGATCCGCTTATGAAATCAAACAAAGAAAAGATCTATGACTTTATTCAGATGCATGATACGGCAGAAAAAGAGGGAGGTGTGTCAACGACATATATCGCACAGGCGCTATCTTTACAGCGAACCAATGTCAGCAGTCTTTTGAATGCTCTCGTGGAAGAGGGAAGGATACATAAATCCAATGGCAGACCAGTTCTTTATTCCATTGCCGGTGTCAGCCGTGGGGATGAGGAAGAATGTTTTTGCAAGATGACAGGATGGCAGGGCAGTTTACAGCATCCGATCCAGTTAGCCAAAGCAGCAGTCTTATATCCGGGCAGAAGCCTGAATATCCTGATCGTGGGAGAAAAGGGAACCGGAAAGAAAGAGTTCGCACACCTTATCTACGAATATTGTCTGGTAAAACAAATTTTTTCAGCGGAGAGTCCTTTCTTACAGATGAATTGCAGGGACTATCAGGGCAGTGCCAAAGATGCCAGGGAAAAACTCATGGGCGAGCGGCAGAGTGGCATGTTAAAGGATGCGGAGAGCGGTATCTTATACATGGATAATGTGCAGTATCTGGACGGTGGACTCTTGCGGGAAATCGCCTCCTACAGCGGAAAGCCCGGAAGGAAAGGGCTTTTGATCGCCAGTTGCACACCGGACGCACAGCCGGCACAGGAGGAGTTTCAGAGTGAATTTCCAATCGTTATTACAATGCCGAGGATCACAGAACGACCGATCGAAGAACGTATGGAAATGATCCAGACACTTTTTTCGACCGAAGCCTCACGGGTAGGCAGGGAACTGGTCGTAAAGGAAGAATTGATGCGCTGCCTGCTTTTATATGAATGTCCTGAAAATTTTCAACAGTTGAAGCGGGATATCAAGATCGGTTGTGCCAATGCTTATGTGAGGGAACTGGCAAATGACCGGAGGATCACCCTCTATGTCAGCGACTTTGAACCGACCATACGTCAGGGAATGTCCCGTTTCGGACAGATGAGGGAGGAGATCGAAAGACTGATTCCGGAAAACAGCACCTTTACCTTTGACGGCAGTCGGATGCGTGTCAGTGAGACAGAGACCAAAAATATTTACAAGGAATTGCGGCAAAAGGCAAAGCAACTGGAGTCGGAGGGCATTGAGGATGAGGATATCAAGATGCTGCTCAGCACCGAAGTGGAAAGAGCCTTTGGCAAATATCAGCAAAAACTGATCCATGAAGTCCGCAGCCGGAAAGAATTGGAACTCATTGTAGATGAGGAACTGATCGACATGGTGGAGAGATTTCTGGCAAAAGTGGAGAACGCAAGGAACAAAAAGATCGACGATGCCGTATTTTTTGGACTTTGTCTGCATATGAAAAATGTAGTGAATGGTACAAAGACGACAGAGTCCATGGATCGGCTTGAAATATCTGAGGTCGTTACCAAATACAAGCAGGAATATATGCTAAGCCTTGCCTTTGCGGAGGAGATACAGGAAGTCTATGGCAGACAACTGACCATAGACGAGGTTATTTTGATCACCATGTTTTTGTGCTACGAACCGCCAAAGCAGACGGACAAGGGACAGATGGTTATCCTCTACGCCTTTTATGGCAAGGACATTGCAGCATCCATTGTGCGTACGATCACCGAGATCACAGGATTTAACCATATTTTTTCCTTTGAGGTATCGCACCGTCAAAGCGAGACGCAGATCTATGAGTCTTTGAAAAAATGTATTTTGGAGATTGAGCAAAAACAAGGTGTGTTCATAGTCTATGACAGTGATCTGGTGTCCAAAGTGGCAGAGGAGATCTCTGCGGAGACAGGTATTATGATCCGTCTTTTCCCGGCACCGGTGACGACCATGGGGATCGAACTGGCGAGAAAGGCAATGATCTCATCCAACCTGGATGCCGTTTATCGGGATGTCATGAAAAGCGTCGGTGATTTTGCCACCAGCCATGAGAAGTATCTCATCACTTTATGTACTACGGGCAAGGGTGGCGCGGAGGAATTAAAGACCTATATTGAGCGCTACGGTCACATGGAGGATGTGCAGATCATTCCTTTATCCATGAGTGATCCCAAGGCTTTGCAGGAGGCATTTCGTGACCTGATGCGGCGTGGAACCATACTTTGTGTGGTAGGAACCTTTGATCCAAAGTTATATTCCATTCCTTTCTGCTCGATCACGGAGGTTTTTACGACACCCAAAGAACGTTTGCCGGAACTTTTGCGAAAGACCGAGTCTAAGGATTATGAGGTCGATCATCAGGAAGTCTTTCATTATCTTGCCGGGCAGTTTAGCCATGTGGAGATAAAAAAGGTAGAGACATCGGTAGAAGCATTTTTACAGGAGGTCGATCAGAAATTAAAACATATGACGCAGGATGCACAGATGGGACTATTGGTTCATACTGCCTGTTGTATTGAGCGTTTGGCATCCGGGGAGACTTCACCCGAAAATCCAAAGCGCAAGGCAATCCTGCATCAATATCACAAAGAATTTCAGCAGCTGCTTCGGATGCTAAGACCGATGGAAAAAGCCTTTCACATTATCTTTAGCGACGACGAGGTGGCAAATATGCTGATGATCATATATCAGATATAAAACAAAGGAGGTTACTATGAGCGAAGAATTACAGGAAGCATTGGAAGAGATTTCCATGTTGATCATTGCTAATTCCGGAGCAGCCAGATCGGCGGCATTTGAAGCCTTACAGGCTGCCAAAAAGAAGGATTTTGCACAGGCGGATCAACTGATGGAAAGCGCGGAAAAGAGTTTACAGACAGCCCATGAGGCGCACCGGAAACTCTTGCAGATGGATGCAAAAGGTCAAGTGGACAGCGTCAGCATTCTGCTTTGCCATGCACAGGATCATCTGATGGGAAGCGCATTAGCGGGGGATCTCATCAAGGAAATGATCCTTTTATACAAGGAAAAATAAGGAGGGGCATATGGAAAGGAAAGTGTTATTGATATGCGCTGGGGGCATGTCAACCGGGATTCTGATGAAGAAAATGGAAAAGTATGCAGAGGACAAAGGCATTGAACTCAAGATCGACGCAGTGGGGATGTCCGCATACGAAGATTCCTACAAAAATTATGATGTGATCCTTTTAGGACCGCAGGTGTCTTACAAAAAGGAGGAGATCGCACAGGTAACGCAGATGCCGATCGCCGTGATCGCAGCCTATGATTACGCTATCGGTAATGTAGACAACATCATGAAACAAGTGGATGAGATCTATCCACAGTAACATCCGGTAAGGGTTTTTAGGGAAAGGAAAAGGAGAAGGATATGAGTAATTTATATGAAAGCAAATTCATGCAAAAAGTAAAATCCATAGGCGAAAAATGTGCGGGTAACAAAGCGATCGCAGCAGTATCTGCCGGTATGATGATGGCAATGGGCATCATCCTGATCGGCGCTATTTTCCAGTTGATCGCGATCATCCCGACTTTCTTTGGGGCGTGGACGACGGACGATGCGATCTATAACATCTTATTGGTACCATATGATCTGTCTATGGGGCTGATCTCTGTTTATATGGCATTTACCATTGCCTATTCTTATGCCAAGTCGCTTAAGATGCAGGCACTGACCAACGCATTAAATGCCATGTTGATCTTTTTGATCGTTGCAGGACCGATCAAGACGGTAGAACTTGCGGACGGAAGCAGTTTTACCGGTATTGACAACTCCTGCCTGGGTGCTGTGGGTATGTTCACAGCCATCATCATTTCGCTCTGTACCGTCAAGATGGCGCATTTTTGTGAAAAGCATCATCTGATGATCAAGATGCCGGATGTCGTGCCGAAATTTTTGCAGGACACCTTTGCATCTTTGATTCCACTGGTTATCAACATCGCGATCTGGCATACGATCGGAAGCATCTGCTTGAATGTCATGACGATCTCTCTGCCATACGCGATCTCTTATCTCTTATCTGCACCGCTTGGCGCACTGACCAGCGTACCGGGTATCATCATTGTCGTATTGGTCGCAAATGTCCTCTGGACTTTTGGTATCCATGGAACCATGGTTGTTTATATCGCCATTATGGCACCGCTCATGGAGTACATAGCCAACAATGCTGAGCATGTATCCAAGGGTGAAGCACTCGTCTTTGTACCGGTTGCTTTGTTTGGTATCATGAACTGCTGTGGCGGAACGGGAAATACCTTGGCACTTTGCGTCATGGGTCTCTTCTCCAAGTCTGAGCAGATCAAAGCAGTCAGCAAGGCGGCTGTTGTACCGGGTATCTTTAATATCAATGAACCGGCAACTTTCGGTTATCCGATCATGTATAATCCGACACTTGCTATTCCATTTGTGATCAACCCATTGATTACCATGATCATTTGCTACTTTGGTTATATGGTCGGCTTCTTTAAACCGGCGTTTACCATGATTACAGCGACCTTACCGGTCGGCGTATCACCATACCTGTGTACCTTATCCTGGACCAATATCCTGATTCCGGTCATTGCCTTTATCGTGGCATGGGTGGTATATCGTCCATTCTTTAAGGTATATGAGCGCGATCTGATCGCAAAGGAGCAGGAAGCAAAAGAGGTGGCTTAATGAATGCAGACTTTTTATGGGGTGGCGCGATCGCTGCCAACCAGGTAGAAGGTGCATGGAAGGATGATGGGAAGGGAGAGTCGATCTCAGACCATATCACCGCGGGGACAAAAACGTCTCCGCGGCGATTTACCAAAGAAGTGAGGGAAGGCGAACACTATCCCAGCCATCATGCCATAGACTTTTACCATCATTATAAAGAGGATATTGCCCTGTTTGGGCAGATGGGATTTCAGGTACTGCGTCTGTCTATTGCGTGGACACGCATCTTTCCTATGGGGGATGAGGAAAAGCCAAACCAAAAGGGATTGGATTTCTACCACGCCGTATTTGCTGAGTGTAAAAAATGGAACATCCGTCCGCTGGTGACACTGTCACATTATGAAATGCCTTACCATCTGTGTCAGGCATATGGCGGTTGGCAAAATCGTAAAGTTATAGACTTTTTCCTGCGTTATTGCCGGACGGTTTTTACAGAGTATCAGGATGAGGTCGATCTGTGGCTGACCTTTAATGAGATGAATACTTTAGTCAGTCGTTTTGGAACCCTGCTGGGGGCAGGAATTTTGCCGGAAGATGGAGCAGATATGTTTGGGCTTGGTCGTATGCAGACGCCGGAGACAAAGGAAGAAATGCAGGCGCGTTTTCAGGCACTCCACCATCAGTTTGTGGCAAGCGCAAAGGCGGTAGCCTTAGCCCATGAGATCAATCCGAAAAACCGGGTGGGCTGTATGTTGTCGGCGGCAGGAGTCTATCCATATACCTGTTCACCGGATGATATGTTAGAGGCACAGTGGCAGATGAAAAAAAGCAACTGGTTCTGTGGGGATGTCTGCATCCGCGGGGCATATCCTTATTATATGGAGCGTTTTTTTGAAGAAAATGCTATTGTCATTGTCGGCAAGACAGAGGATGCTGACATTTTAAAAAAGGGCTGTGTGGATTTTTTCAGTTTCAGTTATTATACTTCGCGTTGCGTGACAAGAAATGCCGAGGTACAAAAGACTGCCGGCAATATGATGCTGGGCGTGCAAAATCCGTATTTAAAGGCCAGTGAATGGGGATGGATCATCGACCCCAAGGGGCTGCGCTATCTGCTCAATGCGATTTATGACAGGTATCAGATTCCGGTCATGCTGGTAGAAAATGGCTTGGGAGCGGTCGATCAGTTGACGGAGGACGGATGTATCCATGATGATTACCGCATCGCATATCTCAAGGCACACATTGAACAGATGAAGGAAGCCATGAAAGACGGGGTGGACCTGATCGGTTATACGCCATGGGGCTGTATCGATCTGGTCAGTGCCAGCACAGGAGAGATGAAAAAACGTTATGGTTTTATCTATGTAGATCTGGATAATGAGGGCAAAGGATCCGGAAAACGTATAAAGAAGGATTCCTTTTACTGGTATCAGAAGTGTATTGCCAGCCATGGCGAGGAATTATAGAAATAAGAGGGTGGATCATATGGTTACAAAACAAGTGGAATTTATCAATAAGACAGGACTTCATGCAAGACCGGCATCGGATTTTGTCATGCTGGCAAAAAAATATGAGTCTAAGATCACGATCTGTAAGGAAGGTGGAGAGCCGGTCAATGCCAAGTCGGTCGTGCGTCTTTTGGCAGAAGGAATCGGGCAGGGAACAAAAGCGGAACTTGCAGCAGAAGGTCCGGATGAGGCAGAAGCGATCGAGGCTTTGGCAGTTCTGGTTGCCAGCGGATTTGGAGAATAAGGGGACAGCGACTATGGGCGAGAGACAGAAGTTTTTATGTGGTAATGCCGTATCCAAAGGGATTGCGATCGCAAAAGCATATAGATATGAACCATTGGATCTGAAGGTCAGCAAAAGCAAGTGCGACAAGGAGGAGACAGAAGCCGAGTGTCGGCGCTTTCAGTCGGCAAGGGAACAGGCAAAGGAGGAATTGCAGGTACTTTATGCTGCTTTGGAGAAAGAACACCCGGATCAGGCGAAGATCTTTGTGGCGCATCAGGAAGTTCTGGAAGATGAAGAAATGACCGAGGAGACGGAGAATGTTATAAAAGATGATTGTCTGACGGCTGAAAGTGCAGTTGATACAATATTCAACCAGTATGCCGATCTCTTAAAGCAGGTAGAGGATCCCCTGATCGCAGGCAGGGCGGCAGATTTTTTGGATGTTAAGGCAAGAGTGCTTCGCCTTTTACTGGGAAAAGAGGAAAAAAGACTGGATCATTTTGCCGAGGATGTGATCGTGGTGGCGCATGACCTTTTGCCGAGCGACACTGCCAATCTGGATCGCGACCATGTCAAAGGTCTGATCACGGAAGTGGGTGGTTCCAATTCGCACTGCGCGATCTTAGCCAGAAGTTTTTCACTTCCGGCGATACTGGGAGCAGAAGATGCCATGACGCAGATCCAGGACGGACAAGACCTGATCCTGGATGGTCTGACCGGTCAGATATGGCTGGATTTTTCCCAAGAAGAAAAAGAGCAGTATGAACAAAAGCGACAGTTGTGGAAAAAACAGATAGAGGAGGAGCAGACCTATTTGCTTCGTCCGGGAGCAACCAAAGATGAGGTAAAGATCGCGCTGGGGATCAATGTAGGATCGGATGCGTACGATACAGCAGGGGCGGCATATGATTTTATCGGTCTTTTCCGGACGGAATTTCTGTATATGGAAAACGACCATATGCCGACGGAAGAAGAGCAATTCAGTGTCTACCGTCGTATCTTAGAAGGTGCAAAAGGCAAGTCGGTGACCCTGCGGACGCTGGATATCGGAGGGGATAAGACCCTGCCGTATTTTTCCCTGCCAAAAGAGGATAATCCATTTCTGGGAGAGCGGGCGCTGCGTTTATGTTTTTCCCACATGGAGATCTTTGAGACGCAAATGCGTGCGGCACTCAGGGCATCTGTCTATGGAAATTTACAGATCATGTTTCCCATGGTAGGCAGTATGGAGGATATCCGCAAGGCAAAGGAAGCGGTAAGAAAGGTCATGGATGCACTGAAGCAGGAGGGGATTGCCTATGATCCAAAGGTTAAGATCGGTGTCATGATCGAAGTCCCAAGTCTGGCTTTGCAGGCAGATCTTGTTGCGCAGGAGGTGGATTTTGCCAGTATCGGATCGAATGATCTGACCCAGTATGTATGTGCGGCAGACCGCATGAACGCTGCCATGGAGCCTTACTATCAGACTTATGCACCGGCGATGGTTCGGCTCTTGGGCTTTGTTTTTGAAAGTTTTCAGAAGGCAAACAAGCCGATCTCTGTATGTGGTGAGATGGCGGGAAATCCCAAGGGGGCGGCACTTCTGGTCGGACTTGGCGCAAGAAAACTCAGTATGAATGCTGCCATGCTGGCTGCAGTAAAAGCAGAATTGGCAAGGCACAGGATAGACGAATTAGAGAAAATGGCAAAGACCTGTCAGGAACTTTGCACAGAAAAAGAGATTAAGGAGCAGATGGAAATGTAAAAGAAAGTTAAGAGGTTTTTTATGAAAAGAAGAATAGCAAGCAGATGTCTGGCTGGTTTATTGACCCTTATTCTTACAGTGACGACTTTGGGAACATCTTTGGTCGAGGCGTCTACAGGGGACATTGATGCCGCAATCGTAGCGGAATCATTACAGGTGGCAAAGCAGGTCGAAGCAGAGGGCATCGTTCTTTTGAAAAATGAAGACGGGGTGCTGCCACTTGCAGCAGAGCAGGCTGTCAGTGTCTTTGGAAGCGCAGCGATCGATCCGTATTATGGCAGTTCCGGTTCCGGATCGATCAAGTCGGATACCATGATCGGATTTTATGATGCGCTTTCTGCAGCAGGTATTACATATAATGATACCCTTTATCAATCTTACCAGACTTGGTATGGAAAGAACGGCAATCATAAAGAAATGCCCGTCAGCGAGTTGGATATGACCCAGGCAAGGGAATATGCCGATACAGCGATCCTTATGATCGGAAGATCCGGGAGCGAAGGAAATGACCTTACTCTGGAAGAATTGCAGTTGAGCGCGGAGGAAAGCAGTCTGATCGATACAGTGGCAAAGACTTTTGATCATGTGATCGTATTGTTTAATATTGCAAATATGATGGAGATGGGATTTTTAGAAAATTACCCATCGATCCAGGGGGCTGCGATCATATGGACACCCGGTGAAGCGGGCATGGAATCGGTCGCACAGATGTTGGCAGGGCAAATAAATCCATCCGGAAAACTACAGGATACGATTGCATATCATGTTTCGGATCATCCATCCACAGCAAATTTTGGCGATTATACTTATGCGGATCAGAAAGCCAACTTTGTGGAGTATGAGGAAGGCATTTATGTCGGCTATCGCTATTTTGAGACCTTTGGGGTTCCGGTTCAGTATCCGTTTGGCTTTGGACTTTCTTATACAGAATTTGCATGGAGCGATATCAGCTTTGATAAAAACGGAAGGGACTGTCAGGTGGCAGTGACGGTGACGAATTGCGGAGAACGTGCTGGTAAAGATGTGGTCCAGATCTATGTCAGCCTGCCATATCAGGCAGGAGGTGTGGAAAAAGCGGCGACACAGTTGGTGGCTTTTGTCAAAACGGATCTTCTGGAGCCGGGAGCAAGTGCACGCTATACGGCAACCTTTGACATATGGGATTGTTCTTCTTATGATGCTGACGGCGAACAGGCATATATTTTAGATGCCGGTGATTATACGGTGCGTGTGGCACATGATGTAAAAGATAGTGAGTGTGATTTCTCTTATGCACTTGGGGAAAAACTGGTAAAGAAAACGGATGAAGTATCCGGTGCAGAGATCAAGAATTTATTTTCGGATGCTTTCTGTGATCAGATGACGGTTCTGTCAAGAATGGATCCGGTGGGGACTTATCCGACCACACCTGTCAATGAGACCTGTCCGGTTGATATCAGTGATATGGATGCTGCTGTAGCACCGGAAACGGATGCGGATGCCGTGGCACCGACGATCGGAGCGATTTATGAGGATAAGATCATGCTGCAGGAAGTGGCCGTGGATCCATCGTTAGAGGAGGCATTTTTAGATCAGTTGACTTTGGATGAGATGATCGATCTGATCTGTAACTGTGGCTATAAGACACCGGGCGTAGATCGTCTGGGAATTCCAAAGACAAATGATAATGACGGACCGGCTTCCGTAAAAGGAGCAGGCGGTCTTTTGTATCGGGACTCCGGTGTGGCATGGCCGGCGGGAGTGTGTCTTGCCTGCACATGGAATGTAGATCTTGCTTATGCACATGGCGTGCGCTGTGGTATCGAGGCAAAAAATATAGGTACAAATATCTGGTATGCACCGACGGCAAATATTCATAGAAATCCAAAGGGCGGACGAAATTTTGAGTATTTTTCCGAAGATCCGATCGTTTGCGGAAAGATGGCAAGTGCCATTGTGCAGGGGGCGCAGTCACAAAACCTGACAGTTACAGTAAAACATCTGGTCTTAAATGAGCAGGAGAAAAACCGCTGGGGGATTTTGACCTGGGCGGATGAACAGACGATACGGGAGATATACCTAAAGCCTTTTGAGATAGCGATCAAGGAAGGCGGAGCAAGAGGTGTCATGTCTGCTTACAGCCGTTTGGGAAAGACCTGGTGCGGCGGAAATGATGTACTGTTAAAGGATCTTTTGCGTACAGAGTGGGGCTATTCTGATTATGTGATCTCAGACTTTTCCGTGCATGGTCTGTATGGAAGTTATATGAATCCTTTACAGGCGACATATGCGCAGAATGATGCAAATCTGACAGGTATTTATGCAGTCCAGTTTTTATCTATCAAAAAAGCGATGAAGCAGGAGTATAAAGAAAATCCGGTAGCCTTTGGTACAGCCATGCGGGCGTGTGTGAGAGACATTATCCATATGAAAATGGCATCCAGTGCATTCTCTAGGCAGGTGGGCACATCGGAAAGCATACACATTGAGGGTGAGACAGCAAAGGTTAAGGGCAAGTCTGTCAAGAATGCCGGGTTTACGGAAAAAGCAGATGGTGCAAGTCAGGGATATGTGCTCTGCAATCTGTCCAAGAAAGGCAATGTGGTAACATGGACATTTGATGTAGCGGAAGCAGGAACCTATGATTTGACTATGGCATTGGCAAGTACAAATCTGATCGGGAAAGATGTGGCGTTAAGTAAGCAGATCAATATGCAGGTCAACGGCGTGGAAACGGATGTATCGGAGATAGAAATTCTGGGTAGTGGTGTTTTGAAATATAATCAGTTCGCTAGCTATGGCCCATTGCAGGTAGGTTTGCAGGCGGGGACGAATACGATCACTTGGACAGTGATTGGGTATTCGGTGCCAAATGTAGACTATGTGGAATTATATAAAGTAACAGAGTAATTAGGATGTTCAAGTCATCCATGGCGGATCAGGCGTATGCTCTCTGCCATGGATGATTTTGCTATTCGGGTAAAATCTGTTAGTGACAGTGCAGGACTTTCCTGCCGGAACCAGTAGGCATACAAGCCCATGATGCCATTGGCGATATATTCTGCGTAGTAATCTTTCTGTATCTCGGAAAGTGAAGTGTCACAGTTGGACTCCAAAATGCAGTATTTGATCGCTGCTACGCCATCTTGAAAAAATCCGGAGCAACTTGGCTCGGTAAAGATCACGCGGTAAAAGTCTATCTTATCTTGTGCTACAGCGCTCAGACAGTCAAAAAGAGTATCTAACTGCACATTTCCGCGCTGCTTGAGTTGCTCGGTGATGGCATCGCGAGCAATCTTTTGCATTTCTTTTACCAGATCTTCGATACTCTCATAATGAAGATAGAAGGTGCGACGATCAATATCAGCCTCACGCGTTAATTCAGATATGGTAATGGCGTTGTAAGGTTTTCTTTTTAATAGTTCCACAAAGGCATGACGCATTGCCTGTTTCGTCTTTTCTACGCGACGGTCTGTTTTGCGTTCTTTTGTTTCAGACATAAATTTTCTCCCCCCTGTAATATTGCTCATAAAGTTGTGACTTGTGCATTTCTGCTCATTTCTAAAAGGACTGGCGATTGTTTTTTTGCCAGAAACATTTATATAATAATAGCATAATAAATACACAATGTGTGCATCAAAAGTACAAGGAGGGGGATTTTTTATGGGAATTTTGTACAATGTACCAGATTTAAAGACGTGGGGATTTATGGCATTTGTTTTATTAGCACTGATTGCTTTTAATGAACTGGGCAGAACAAAAAAATGGGGAGGAATCTTATTATTTGTTATTGTACCATTGGTGCTTACCATTGCAATCTGGCCTACAACGGCTGTACCGGGTAATGAATATGGAACAGGTAACTGGTTTAACTGGGTTAAGACTTACTCTGCACTGGCAGGATGTATCGGCTTCATGCTGATTCGTTTTTGCCCAAAGATTGAGCACAGCAAGTTTGCTATGTACTTCCCACCAATTATTTTGGCAGCAAATATCTGCGAAGCAGTTATGCGTGATTTCCAGGTATTCTCATGGGGATTGACAGAAGGCGGATATGTTGACAACTTATGGACTATTTCCGGACCTTGGAACGTAATGAATGGTATTGCAGGTATCTTCAATATCTTATTAATCTGTGGTTGGTCAGGAATCTTCGTATCAAAAGAAAAATCTCGTGATATGATGTGGCCAGATATGGACTGGATCTACATTTTGACATATGATTTGTGGAACTTTGCATATACATACAACTGTATTTCAGACCATTCTGTATACTGTGGAATGTTGCTTCTTTTGTCTTGTACCATTCCTTCATTCTTCATCAAGAGAGGATGTTGGTTACAGCACAGAGCACAGACATTGGCACTTTGGATTATGTTTATCATGACAGTACCTACCTTCGCAGATCGCGTAGCACCAGTACCTACAACACACAATCCAACAGCATTCTTTGTCGTAAGTTTCCTTGCACTTGCAAGTAATGCTGGTCTTTTCATCTATCAGGTATACGTTATTCGCAAGAATAAGAAGAACCCACTTAAGGATGAACTTTATACAGAAACAGCACATTACAAGAAGATTGTTGCTGAAAACTAAAATTTCATAATTTCACTTATATAGCTGAGCTGCCATTTTTTTTGGTGGCTCAGCATTTTTTCGCTTTCATGGTAGAGGTGTTGTGAGGTTTCTGATTTTGAACAAGGGAAAGCGTTTTGCTCGTGTTATACTTGTATAAAATCGAAAAGTGCATCTATACTAAATGGAGGATAAAATATGAATCAACATGTAGATAAAGCAATGGAGTTAAGAAACGAGATGCCAATGGTAAATAACTGCGCACAGACCATCATGCGTGTCTATGCAGACGAACTTGGCATGAATGAGGAACAGGCGGCAGCCATCGGCTGTAATTTTGGTGGCGGCATGAAATGCGGTGGTACTTGTGGAGCAATCACAAGTGGACTGATGGTGTTAGGCGCTATGGGCATAGATTCGCCAAAAGTTGTTGGAGAATATCGCAAACGTATGGCAGGTATGCATGATGGATTGACAGACTGTGCGGCGTTATTGCAGGAAAATGCCAGAAAAGGTGGCGAGAAAAAGGTACATTGTGATAATATGATTAAGGAGTCCATCGAACTGATTGATGAACTCACAGAGAATAAATAAGGAATGGAGCATCAAAATGGATATTTTTGATAAGATTGAATTACAGGATTGCCCAATCTGCGGAGGCGCAGGATTGTTGGAAGAGGAGAATGGCAACAGCTTTTATGTAGCATGTATGGACTGTGGCAGCCGTTCTGTAAATATTGATTACAAAGAAGAAGCAAAACGCGAAGATGCAGCACAGCGCGCTGCAGACTTGTGGAATACCGGAAAAGTAATCTCCAGTCATCCGGGAGAATAAAAAAAGAAGTCGCGAGGCTTCTTTTTTATATGCTTTATATGTGCCGTAGATATTTTTTATTGTATAGCATTATGCAGCAGAGTAAGCACTGTATTTACGTCATCCACATCCATTTGACCAGGGGCAGAAATTTTATTGGCAGCGGCAAATGTCATGGAGGAACCGAATACCTCACCGCAGAGACGACTGAGGACACCGGTATCTGCCATAGACATGGTTATAATTGGACTTGTGGCATGACAGCGTGTCATTTCTTCTGTTGCGGAGAGGAGTGTCAGAACATCTTTTTTGCTTTGTGGCATGACAGCGATTTTGGGGATATCAGCCCCCATGTCCTGCATTTTACATAGACGCTGGAGGATGTCCTCTTTGGAAGGTGTTTTGTAAAAATCATGATTAGAAGCAATGACTTTTACACCAGCAGCGTGCGCACCGGCAATGATTTCGGATACTGTATCATCACCAATAAAAATCTCAACATCAATAAGATCGACATTACCGGTTTGGGACGCATGAATATTTAATTCTTTATAGGCATCAACGGAAATAGATTTTTCGCCACCTTCTGCGGAAGTCCGGAAAGTCATGAGCAGTGGTGTTTCACCAAGGATGTTACGAAGTTCTTTTAATACATCTTCTACTTGCGTAAAGTCAAAGACGCCCTCAAACCAATCAGCACGCCATTCTACTACATCAAGTGGAATGGTATGAAAGGAACGTGCTGTAGTAAGAATTTCTTCCTTTGTCACACCGACGATGGGAACGATAATCTTTGGCATTCCAGTACCGATTTCGATATTTTTTACTTTTACAGGATTCATAATGTATTCTCCTACTATAATATGCATGTAAAACCTAACTATAATGAATGTACTCGTTGTTTTGCATAAATGCAACTGCCTTTTGATAAAAAATGACTTTATCACTTTAAAGCCAAAGAGTACTTGAATTCAGACCTGCCATACGTTATGATGGAAGAAATTCGTGAAGTCATATAGATATCTGTGATTTTACATAAAAGAAGGCAGAGGACTTGAAAAATGAAAGATTTGGAGAAGTTAGATTTTAATATTTTTCTGATTGGCTTTATGGGCGTTGGAAAAAGTACAGTTTCAAAGGCTTTACAGCGTATGTTCGCCATGGATGTGGTGGAAATGGATGAGATTATTGCAAAACGCAATGGTATGAGTATATCAGAGATTTTTGAGTTACACGGAGAGGAATATTTCCGTAACGAAGAGACTGCGTTTTTGCGAGAAAGTCGCGAAAAAAAGAACATGATCGTGTCGTGCGGCGGTGGTGTACCGATGCGCCAGGTGAATGTGGATGAGATGAAAAAGAGTGGTAAGGTAGTGCTTCTTACAGCCAACCCGGAGACGATTTTAGAACATGTCAAGCATAGCCATGACAGGCCACTTCTAGAAAATAATAAGAACGTAGATTATATTGCAGAACTGATGGACAAGCGCCGGGAAGCTTATGAAGCAGCTGCTGATATCGTCATTGCTACCGATGGTAAGAGCGTCTATGATATTTGTGAGGAAATCATTACAAAGGTCAATCAGTAGCACATGATGTTGTTGATACGAGAATAAACCACAACATATAGAAAAGAGGAAAAAAGATGGGAAAAGAGATTACAGGACATACAGGGCTTTTATGTTTGCTTGGAAGCCCGGTGGCACACAGTATATCGCCGGCAATGCACAATGAAGCATGTAAGCAGTTGGGATTGGATTACGCGTACTTAGCGTTTGATGTGCCGGAAGAGAAGATGCCGCAGGCGGTAGAGGGACTTCGTACCATGGGAGCGCGAGGTTGGAATATTACGATGCCGGGAAAGAATATTATGTGTAAATTAGCAGATAAGCTTTCGCCTGCATCTGAGATTTCCGGTGCATGCAACACCATTGTTAATGAGGATGGTGTACTGACTGCATATACGACGGATGGCGTAGGTTTTATGCGTGCTGTTAAGGACAAGGGTGTAGATATCATTGGAAAAAAGATGACACTTCTTGGCGCTGGCGGAGCTGCAACTGCTATTTTGGTGCAGGCTGCGCTTGATGGCGTGGCTGAGATTCAGGTATTTAATATCAAGGATGCTTTTTGGGAGCGTGCGCAGGATATTGTGAACCAGTTGAATGAGCGTACTGCGTGTAAAGTGACGCTGCATGATTATGAAGACCCAGAGGTGCTTCGCGCAGCCATTGCGGACAGTGCGATTCTTGTCAACGGCACATCGGTTGGCATGGCTCCAAAGGCGGATGCAACCATTATTACAGATACGACAATGTTCCAACCGGATCTTTTCGTATTTGATGTCATCTACAATCCAAAGGAGACGAGACTTCTGCGCGAAGCAAAGGCAGCAGGATGTAAAACATCCAATGGTATGTATATGCTTTTGTACCAGGGAGCAGCATCTTTTGAACTGTGGACAGGACAGGAAATGCCGGTGGACATCATAAAAGAAAAGTATTTTTCATAGGACGCTGTGAAAAGCATGGAGGAAGTTAGTTATATGAACACAATGCCAATAGCGGAAGTTATTGATCATGTTGCAACTATTTGCAAAAAACATGGATGCAAACGATTAGATTTATTTGGATCATTCGCGACAGGAACAGCAGTACCTACGAGTGATATTGATTTTGTGGTGTACGATTGTGATAATATAACAAAATTGGAAGAAGATTTGGAGCAGATTGATACATTGCGAAAGATAGATATCTTCGATTATAATAGTATTCACAATGAGTTCTTGTTGGAGGATATTCGTAAGTATGGAAAACAAATATATTAATCGCTATCGTACATTTTGTAAATGTCTGGATAATTTAAAAAAAAGCAAGCAGGCAAATCCAAATGAAGATTTTGTGTTGGAAGGAACCATCATGAATTTTAATCTCACTTTTGACATTTCATGGAAAGTAATGAAAGATATATTGGTAAAGCAATTGGGAATCCTTGATTTCGCAATCGGATCACCCCGCGATACCTTGCAGCAGGCATTTACCAATCGTTTGATTGATGATGATAAATGGATGCAGATGCTCCGCATTAGAAATCAGTTAGCACATGACTATGATGGCAGTTTGGCTACAGCGGAATTTTCGATAATTGTAAATGAATATATACCGTTATTTGAACGATTCAGAGTTTGCGCAGAACAATATTATATATGATGAAGAGGAAGATCCGCGGGATCTTCCTTTTTTTATATAAGTCAAATATAGTTGATATATGCAAAAAGCATACATGAAAACATAACTGTGAAGACATATGCTTTTCATGTACATAAATTAATGGATAGTCAGACGAAAAAAGTTCATTTAGACTATTAGTAGAACGAAGGGAGGTTTAAAGATGAATTATATCGTAGATAAGAAAAAGGTGGGCGCATATTTAAAAAAATTAGTGAAAGAAAATCAATATCCCTCAAACAGACAATTTGGCAAGGCATGTCTGAAAATGATGGGATGCACTGATCCAGATGATGTGGAACTCAATAGAATGAATAACCGACTGTCACAGATTTGTAATGGACAAAATGGAATACAGATGGAGGATATGTTGATTTTTTCAGATTTACTGGGGGTATCCTGCGAAGAAATATTAAGCGCAGGAGAAAGGCGTGTTCCGATATCTGGTCATATGACAAATTATGACATTGCTTTTTCACAAGATGAAGAATTATGGTCTAGTTACATGAAGCGTGAAGATAAACTGTTTTTGAATAGTGATGAGTATGGAAAAACCGTGATTGACTATGCAATAGAGTTTAAAAATTATCCATTTATTAAGTGGTTGTTGGATGAAGAATTTATATGGCTTGTAGATAATAGTGAATATCGTCAATTTGGTTATTCATATGGTGGTGGAACAAGCATAGAAAAGCGTGCTCCATGGGACATGGATAATGCTGTACCATTACAGGTGAAATATGATGATCAGTTAAGAACGCAAATTCTAACGCTTGCATTGGAGAATAAGGATTATGGTATTCTAGACAAATTTTTGGCCAGAGAAACTCCTTTTTTACACCGGGTAACATTTTATAACGATAGAGATAATGCATACCAATATTATAGCGAAGATTATGTCAGGATGATCGCCGGTGCGCCATTAGATATTTTGGATTATTTCTCTCAGGAATTTGAAGTTGAAAATTGTCAGAAGTGGAAAAATACATATATATATCCTTTTTGCGGTGAATTGTTAGGAATGTTGACATGTCTGCATGAAGAAAAAAAGGCAAAATTTCTGGCAAAACGTGTTTTAGAACATAATGAAAAAACATATAAAAAAGTGGTTTCCATGCTGGATGCTGCATATGAAATTGAGTGGAAAGAAAAGCAGAAGTGGTGTGGAACGTGGGAGGAGGACAATAAAATATATAAAGACATTCAGAAAAGTATTAAAGTGGGAACTTTAAATTACTTTAACTTTTCGAAGGATAATCACATAGTTTCTTTTTTTTACAGCAGCAAAAAAGAAATGGAATATTTTCTGACAAATATGATAAAAGTAGATTTGCAAAAAGTGCCATCATCATTAAAAGAAACATTTTTAGAAATTAATATGTGGTATGACCGAGTTGCAGCATTAAAGGAGACATGGGGATGCGAATGAAAAAGAAAGTGAAGGTAATCATAGGGATCATCATTGTAGTGGTGCTGGTGATAGCCATTGGAAAGATTTCTTCGCATCGTGTGAATACATTAGCAAACTGGTCTTTTCAATATAATGACAGCACAGATGATTATAGTCTCTTCTTCGCGCTATGTGATACGAAAGAAAGAGAAGTTGCGGCATCCGGAAAAGTTAGTATTCGAATAGAAAATGAGAATGGTCAGGTTGTTTATGAGGGAAAGAAGGCATTTGATAAATCAGATTTCGGAACCTATGACAGCAAGGCGGCTGGTGAACATTTTCTGGCTGATGTTAGAATTGGCACAGATGAAATGGCAGAAGGAAGTTCAGAGAATGGTACGGTCTATTTTACGGTTAGTGGAAGTGATTATGTATTTGACGAGGTTCGTTGCGAGGCATATAACCTGCCAACGAAAGAAATAACGATAGATGTACAGGAATTGCCACAAGAAATATGCCAAAAGGATTGGGATGGCTCTGTGAAAGCAAAACTTATGATCACGGATGTAACATATAGTACATCATCTGATATGATGGCAGGTATTACTTTTAGTATATCTGGAGAAAAGACATTTGGAAGTCGTACGAGTTTGGGCTATGACATGATAGATTACCAGTTATGTGACGGAAATGGATATGTGGTAGATTCTGGTCAAATTTTTATAGACAAAGCACTTGGAACCGGAGATAAATTTACGGATGATTCATTGACAATTTATGACTTGATTCCGGGAGAAACATATGTGCTGACTTTTCAAGATGGTGCGTGGTAGATGAAGAAAAAGGATAAAAGTAGCCAACCTGTTTGTTGGCAAAATGATACGGTGGAGAATAAATAAAAAACGCGTTGGGCTGATAGAAATCTATCAACCCAGCGCGTTTATTTCGTTTCCTTACTTTTTATTAAAGTTGGCTCTCTTTCTTAAAGTAGGATCCAGGATACGCTTGCGGATACGCAGGCTTTCCGGTGTTACTTCAAGCAGTTCATCCGTATCGATGAAGTCCAGCGCCTGTTCCAGACTAAGGACTTTTGGTGGAACCAGTGTCAGTGCTTCATCCGCAGAAGAAGATCGGGTATTGGTCAGATGCTTCTTTTTGCAGACATTCAACTCGATGTCTTCCGCACGGGAAGAAGATCCGATTACCATACCGGCATAGACTCTTTCGCCAGGTCCGATAAAGAGGGTTCCACGATCCTGGGCAGAGAACAGACCATAAGTTACGGATTCGCCGGACTCAAAGGCGATCAGAGATCCCTGCTTACGGTAAGCAATGTCGCCCTTGTATGGTGCGTAGCCTTCAAAGATCGTATTGATGATACCATTTCCCTTGGTGTCGGTCATGAACTCGCCACGATAACCGATCAGACCTCTTGCAGGAATCAAAAATTCGATTCGTGTGTAGCCGCCGGTGATCGGGGTCATGTTCTGCAATTCACCCTTGCGCTGGCTGAGTTTTTCGATAACGGCACCGGTAAATTCGTCCGGTACATCGACATAAGCGCGCTCCATTGGCTCTAATTTCTTGCCGTTCTCATCGGTGTGATAAAGTACCTCTGCCTTAGATACGGCAAATTCAAAACCTTCACGGCGCATATTTTCGATCAGAACGGACAAATGCAGTTCTCCACGTCCGGAAACCTTGTAAGAATCCGGAGAATCGGTCTCTTCTACACGCAGGGAAACGTCCGTGTTTAATTCCTTGAACAGACGATCGCGGATATGACGGGAGGTAACGTATTTACCTTCCTGTCCGGCGAGCGGGCTGTCATTGACGATAAAGTTCATAGAGATCGTCGGCTCAGAGATCTTCTGGAATGGGATCGGCTTTGGATCGTCAGGGTTGCAGATGGTATCTCCGATGTGAATGTCCGCGATACCGGATACGGCAACGATAGAACCGATGCGGGCTTCCTCGACGTCAACCTTTTCCAGACCGTCAAATTCATATAACTTATTGATGCGGACTTTCTTTAACTTGTCCGGCTCATGATGGTTGACAACGGCAACTTCCTGGTTGATACGCAAGGAACCATTGTCGACCTTTCCGATACCGATACGTCCCACATATTCATTGTAGTCGATCGTGCTGATCAGAACCTGTGTACCAAGGTCAGGATCACCGGTTGGTGCCGGGATATAATCTAAAATGGTCTCAAACAAAGGAACCATGTCTTTTCTTTCGTCGTCCAGATTTAAGACAGCAAAGCCTTCCTTTGCGGAAGCATAAACGAATGGACAGTCCAGTTGTTCGTCAGAGGCATCTAGATCCATGAAAAGTTCCAATACCTCATCAATAACTTCGTCCGGTCTTGCCTCCGGTCGGTCGATCTTGTTGATACATACGATAACCGGCAGATCCAGATCCAGTGCCTTCATGAGCACGAACTTGGTCTGTGGCATAGCACCTTCAAAGGCATCAACGACTAGGACAACGCCGTCTACCATTTTAAGGACACGTTCTACCTCGCCACCGAAATCTGCATGTCCCGGTGTGTCAATGATGTTGATCTTGGTATCCTTATAATAAACGGCTGTGTTTTTGGATAAAATGGTGATACCACGCTCACGCTCGATATCGTTAGAATCCATCACGCGTTCCGCAACTTCCTGGTTGGCACGGAACACACCGCTTTGCTTTAATAATTCATCTACAAGTGTCGTCTTACCATGATCGACGTGAGCGATAATGGCAATGTTACGAATGTCATCTCTTGATTGCTTCATGTCATCCTTCTTTCTATAAGGTCTTTCCTTAATATAATACAAATTTACACATACTGTACTAGTTTACCACAAATTTAGGGATTTACAAGTTTATCGACAAAATGCCTGTCACTTTTTACCTTGCACATGGTAAACCATAATGGAGAAAAGATTGAAAGATCCAAAAGAAGGGAGAGGCTAATCAAATGGCAGATAAAGTGTTAGAAAACAATCAGGTATCAATCGTGGGAGAAATTGTTTCGGATTTTTCTTACAGTCATGAGGTGTATGGGGAAGGTTTTTTTGTGGTGGAAGTAGCCGTGAACCGTCTGAGCAATTATGCAGATTACATTCCACTCATGGTATCTGAAAGATTAATTGACACGACACAGTCTTATATTGGTGAAAAGATCCATGTGACGGGACAATTTCGCTCGTATAATCGCCATGAAGAAACAAAGAACAGATTGATCTTATCTGTCTTTGTCAGGGAACTTGAATTTGTAGATGAATATATGGAAAACGAGGATGAGGAAAGAAAGAGCAATTACATCACACTGGATGGCTATGTGTGCAAAGCCCCGGTTTATCGTAAAACGCCGCTGGGACGGGAGATCGCAGATCTTCTGGTGGCAGTTAACCGCTCTTATGGAAAATCAGATTACATTCCATGCATCTGTTGGGGCAGAAATGCCCGTTATGCCACGACATTTGAGATCGGCAGTCATGTCAGCGTGATCGGTCGTATCCAAAGCCGGGAATATGTAAAGAAATTATCGGAGGACGAGGCAGAACGCAGAATTGCATATGAGGTATCTGTATGCAAGATTGAAGAATTGGACTAAAAATTCACATAATTGCCATATTTTACAATCTGTGGTAAACTGAGTGCACTTGGTGATGTATTTTTAAATTTCAACCGTCGTAGGAGGAATTATGGATAAGGGTATTATTCAGATTTATTACGGAGAGGGACAAGGAAAGACATCTGCAGCACTTGGCAATGCCATCCGCAAGGCAAGTAACGGACAGAGTGCCTATGTGGTGCAGTTCATGAAAGGACAACTGGATACGGAATATCTGACAAGGCTGGAGCCGGAGGTCAAGGTCTTTCGCTTTGAACGTTGCAGCGAGGGATTTGATGCGCTGGATGAGGCAGAAAAGCAGGAGCAGAAGCAGAACATCCAAAATGGCTTGAATTTTGCAAAAAAAGCCCTTGTGACCGGACAGTGCGATATGCTGGTTCTGGATGAGGTCTTAGGACTGGTAAAGGAAGGCATGGCAACGGAAGATCAGATCTTAGAGGTCTTGCAGGCAAAGTCCTTATACACAGATGTGATACTGACAGGCAGGGATTCATTACCGCGTGTATTTGATATGGCAGACAACATTTTAAATATCGTACCGGAGAAAGTCTGAACCGTCGATATTTATTGACAAGGTAATAGCGTAATGCTATAGTTTAAAAGTATTATATAAAAAGGTAGAGGTTGCGTAATTCATTAGTAATTCACAGGATGTGGCAGGCACAGTGGAGTGTGAAGGAAAGGGAGGCACGCCGAAAGGATACGTCTTCTGCGGATGTTTTCTTGGGCGCAAGTTTAATAGGCTTGTGACTGTCATCTCGTAAGAGATGGGGAGCTATCATGGATGCGTATGTATTGACCAGCTCCTTAGAGCTGGTCTTTTATGTGCAAGACCTTATGACAAGATAGAGATAAAACATATATGCATTGTTTCACGAGGCAAACAGGTCGCATATACTGTATAAAGGAGGAGAAGAATATGGCTATTTTTACAGGCTCAGGAGTTGCAATCGTTACACCGATGAAGGATAATTTAGAGGTAAACTACGATAAACTGGAAGAACTCATTGACTTTCATGTAAAAGGTGGCACGGACTGTATCGTCATCGCCGGAACGACAGGCGAGGGCGCGACCTTATCCATGGAAGAACACAGAAACGTGATCCGCGCGGCAGTGGAGTTTACCAGACATCGTATTCCGGTGGTGGCAGGGACCGGTTCTAATTGCACAAAGACAGCGATCCAGCTTACCCAGGAAGCTGAGGAAGACGGTGCAGACGGTGCACTGATCGTGACACCGTATTACAATAAAGCAACACAGACAGGCTTGATCAAGCATTACAGCCAGATCGCATCAGAGACAAAACTGCCGATCATTCTTTACAATGTACCGGGACGTACCGGATGCAATATCCAGCCGGAGACCGTGGCAACGCTGGTTCGCGAGAATGAAAATATCGTAGGCTTAAAGGAAGCAACCGGCAATATGGCACAGGCATCCAAGACTATGTACCTGTGTGACGGCAAGTTGGACCTTTATTCCGGCGAGGACGGACTTGTTGTACCGTTGATGGCGATCGGCGGTATCGGTGTGATCTCCGTTATTGCCAACATTGCACCACAGCAGACACATGATATGTGTGCAAGTTATATGGCTGGCGACCGTGAAAAGGCTTTAGAATTACAGATGAAGTCTTTGCCGCTCGTTGATGCACTCTTTAGCGAGGTCAACCCGATCCCTGTAAAACGTGCTCTGAACCTGCTTGGCATGGAAGTTGGTTCTCTGCGTGCGCCACTTTGCGAAATGTCAGATGCTAATGCGGCTGTCTTAAAGCAGGCAATGGTAGAATACGGACTGCTGTAATCGGGCAGACTAGATAACGGAAGAGGAGATTTTAAGCATGGTAAAAGCGATTATGCATGGCTGTAATGGTCATATGGGTCAGGTCATTACAGCCATTTGCAAAGAAGATGAAAATATTGAGATCGTAGCAGGCATTGACTTAAATGACAGCCTGCCAAACGACTATCCGGTCTATAAGAGCCTGGCAGAGTGTGATGTCAAAGCAGATGTTGTCATTGATTTCTGCAATGCCAAGGCAGTTGATGCACTCTTAGATTATTGTGAGACGACAGGGACACCGGTGGTACTTTGCACGACCGGACTTTCGGACGAGCAGTTTGCCCGTGTAGAGGAAGTATCGAAAAACGTAGCAGTCTTAAAGTCTGCTAATATGTCACTGGGTATCAATACCTTGATGGATCTTTTGAAAAAGGCAACCGATGTGTTTGCGGAGGCCGGATTTGATATCGAGATCGTAGAAAAGCACCACAACCAGAAACTGGACGCACCGAGCGGTACGGCGCTGGCACTTGCAGATGCTATCAACGAGGAGTTGGACAACTCCTATGTTTACAAGTTTGACCGTTCCCAGGAGCGCAAGAAGCGTGAAAAGAAAGAGATCGGTATTTCTGCTGTGCGTGGCGGTTCCATTGTGGGCGAGCATGAGGTCATCTTTGCCGGTATGGACGAGGTCATCACCTTCAAGCATACGGCATATTCCAAGAGCGTATTTGCCAAAGGTGCTGTAGAGGCAGCCAAGTTCTTAGCAGGCAAATTGGCAGGACATTATGATATGAAGGATGTCATTGCAGCCAAGTAGGAGCGGGAAGTTATCTTCCCTACATAATAATATAGGTTTTTATTTGAGGTACTCTGTAGGATGCAGAGTACCTTTTTTATGAGACAATGAAAATATGCATCTTGACAAAAGGAGGTAATTTTCTTAAAATACTTCAAAAATGAACAATTCAATTTTGAAAGGAGATGCATATGAAAACAGGACTTGAATTCAGCAGAAAAGTGGACACTGCATATGTGGCACTTTGCAAACCTTTGCGCAAGGAGTGGCATTTGACGCAGACAGCCCTGGATATTCTTATGTTTCTGGCAAATAACCCGGAGTTTACAACTGCCCGTGATATTGTTGAGATCCGAAAATTGAAAGCAAATCTGGTATCGGTCAATGTAGACCGACTGGTGAGGGAAGGCTATCTGGTGCGACAGGAAGTGGCAGGGGATCGTCGCAAGACGAAACTTTTATGCACATCCAAAGCCGATGAGATCATCACACAGGGAAGAAAATTGCAGCAAGATTTTGTTGCACTTTTATTTGCGGGGATTGATGAAGAGACAAGGGATATCCTTTTAGGCAGTATGACAAAAATGGAAGAAAATCTTGATTATATACTTGAGGAGGAAGCGTAAAGATGAATTTGTTGCTTACGATCTTAGTTACTTTTTTTGCGGGAATGGGAGCGGGGCTCGGAACCGGATTTGCGGGGATGAGTGCAGCCGCGGTCATCAGCCCCATGCTGATCACATTTTTGGGGCTAGACCCCTATATGGCAGTCGGCATTGCTTTATCGTCTGATGTCTTGGCGAGTGCAATTTCTGCCTACACCTACGGAAAACACAAGAATCTGGACATAAAAAATGGCTTGATCATGATGGCAAGCGTTCTGCTCTTTACGGTCGTGGGAAGTTACATTTCCAGCTTGGTACCATCGAAAACCATGGGAAATTTCTCTGTCTTTATGACATTTTTACTGGGAATAAAATTTATTGTCCGACCGGTCATGACGACAAAAGAATCTATGGAGAGTGTTTCACCGAAAAAACGTGTGATCCAGTCGATCATCTGTGGCGTTTTGATCGGTTTTATCTGTGGATTTGTCGGCGCAGGAGGCGGCATGATGATGCTTCTGATCCTGACATCTGTCTTGGGTTATGAATTAAAGACCGCCGTAGGCACCAGTGTGTTCATTATGACATTTACGGCACTGACCGGGGCAGTATCACATTTTGCGATCGGTGGCTTGCCGGACGTGACCGTGTGGATCCTCTGCATTGTCTTTACCCTGATCTGGGCGCGGATCGCTGCCACTTTTGCAAATAAGGCAAAGCCAAAGACTTTAAACCGAGTAACCGGGATCATTCTGGTTGTCCTGGGCATTGCCGTTATGGGATTTTCCCTTTTGTCTTAAATGAAAACCCTACAAAAACTTGCGTAAGACCGGAGCGAGTTTATCGGTGTGCTCGACATAAGAGCCGTGTGTCTCGCCCTCAAAGATATGCAGGGTCGCCTGTGGCAGGTGATCTGCGATCGTCTGGGTCTCCTTGGGCTTTATCATATCCTTGCTGCCAGCACAGACGAGAGCAGGAAGGTTGATGGAACGCAATTTGTCCGGCGCAATGTCCGGCTCTAACAGCATCATTTCCACCAGTGGACTGTTTGTCTTTTTGTAAAGAGATTTGATCTCGCGTCTGGCAGAGCCGGTCAGACCCTTAGGGCTCAGGTTGGCTCCGCACAGAACAATGGCGGAAAGAAGATCCTGGCGTTTTAAGGCTACGAGCAGTGTGATGATGGCGCCGTCACTAAAGCCGCACAAGACCGGCTTTTCAATATGTAAGGACTCGATAAAGCAGATGACGTCTGCTGCCATATCTTTATAATGATATTCTTTTGGGGTGGCACTGTCACCCTGTCCGCGGCTGTCGATGGCATAAACCGTATGATCCATGGACATTTCTGCGATCATGCGATCCCAGATCGCGTGTGTTTCTCCATTGCCGTGCAAAAAAATGATGGGGCTGCCTTCTCCCTCTTTTTCATAAGATAATATCTGTCCGTTTAGTTGAATATACATAGTAAAACCCCGCATCTGAAAATTTCTATCTAAATTCTAGCATGATGGGAAAAAAGTTACAACTCCGGGATGGAAACTATGGCTATTATTTAACGTTCTTTTTACTTTACCCACATGGGGCGAAATGGTATAATCTTTGTGTATTATTAAAAAATAAGGGGGTTTTTTACAAATGAAACTAAACGTAAAAAAGACGGTCCAGGTCGGATTCGCGTTTTTATCCATCTGTGCATTCTGGCAGATGTATAATGCCATCATTCCGATCATCCTGACCTACACATTCCATATGAATGAGACGATCTCCGGTGCCATCATGGCAGCGGACAATGTACTTGCCTTGTTCTTACTGCCGCTCTTTGGTGGTATTTCCGACCGGTGCAAGTGCAATTGGGGCAAGCGTAAGCCATTTATCCTGTTTGGAACGATCGCAGCAGTCATCCTGATGCTTTTGATCCCACTCATCGATAATTCTTACTATGAGAACCCGTCGACAGCCAAATTGGCACTCTTTATCGGGGTATTGGGAGCACTTTTGGTTGCCATGGGAACCTACCGCAGCCCGGCGGTTGCTTTGATGCCGGACATCACACCAAAGCCACTGCGAAGCCGAGCCAACGCCATCATCAATCTGATGGGAGCACTGGGCGGTATCATGTATCTGGTGATCGCCAGTGTGACTTTGAATTCCAAGAGCGAGCATGAGAACTACTTCCCGATCTTTCTGATCGTAGCAGGTATCATGGTCGTAGCCGTCATGATCGTTATGATCACGGTAGATGAAGTAGACTTAAATAAGCAGATGCGCGAATATGAGGCAGCACATCCGGAAGAGAATCTGGAAGTACAGGATGAGTCCGGTAATGCAGAACTGCCAAAGGATGTCAAGAGAAGTCTGATCTTCTTACTCCTTTCTGTAGCTTTCTGGTTCTTCGCATACAATGCTTTGGAGACCTGGTTTACCACTTACGCAAAGAGCGTATGGGAAATGACGACCGGTCAGGCATCCCTTTGCCTTACCGTTGCAACCGGTGGCGCCATCTTAGCCTATGTTCCGGTCGGCTCTATCGCAGCCAAGATTGGACGTAAGAAGACCATTTTGAGTGGTATCATCCTGATGCTGATCAGTTTTATCGTGGCACTTGTATTTTCACTTATGAGTGACACCTTCAGCCCGGTTCTCTATGTTCTCTTCTTGTTAGTAGGATTTGGCTGGGCAGGCATCAATGTCAACAGTCTGCCGATGGTTCTGGAAATGTGTAAGGGAAGTGACATCGGTAAGTTCACCGGCTATTACTATACCTTTAGTATGTCAGCACAGATCGTTACACCGATCGTAGCAGGCTTTTTGATGGAGCATGTCGGCTACAAGGCGCTGTTCCCATATGCCGCAGTCTTTATGGTGATCGCATTTATTACCATGCAGTTTGTAAAACACGGCGACAGCAGAGAAGGTATCAAGCAGGGTATTGATGCATTTGATTTTGAAGATTAAGAGAGAGGAAGTAATACATAATGAGCACAAAACCACTTGTATGGGCGCATAGAGGAGCCAGCGGATATGCACCGGAAAACACACTTGCCGCTTTTCAGAAGGCGGTAGATTTAGACGCTGACGGAGTGGAACTGGATATCCAGTTGACAAAGGACGACCAGATTGTCGTCATCCATGATGAGACGATCGACCGTACCAGCGATGGCAAGGGATGGGTCAAGGATTATACTTTGGAAGAATTGCGGGCATTCAATTACAACCGCACCAAACCGGAGTATAAGCATGCTGATATCCCTACCATGCGAGAAGTGTTTGAACTCTTAAAGCCAACCGGGCTTTTCATCAACATTGAGATCAAGACCGGTATGGTATTTTATGAAAAGATCGAGGAAAAGATCTTAGCCCTGGCCAAGGAAATGGGCATGGAAGACCGCGTTTGCTATTCTTCCTTCAATCATTACACAGTGACACGTATCCACGCGTTGAAGCCGGATGCAGAGGTTGGATTTTTATATGCAGACGGTCCGATCGATATGCCGTCTTACGGCGTAAAGCACGGTGTCAACGCACTCCATCCTGCACTTTACAATCTGCAATATGACGGATTTGTCAAAGAGTGCAAGGAAAAAGGACTCAAACTCAACGTCTGGACAGTCAACGAGAGACCATATATGGAAATGTGCTGTCAGTACGGCGTGGATGCTATCATCACTAACTACCCGGATATCGCAAAAGAGGTAGTCGGCTAAGACAATATACAATAAGGGGACGACATGGAAATGTTACAATATTTAGAGCAGTTTAATTTGCTCTCTGTATTTGTGCGTCTGGCGCTTGCGACGGTCTTGGGGGGATTGATCGGCTTGGAGCGTGGATCGCATGGGCAGCCCGCAGGTCTGCGCACCTTTGCGCTGGTCTGTCTGGGAGCCACCATTGCCATGATCACAGATGAATATCTGGTTGTGACATATGGCACGGGAGATCCTGCCCGACTGGCGGCACAGGTCATCAGCGGCATTGGTTTTCTCGGCGTAGGTACGATCATTGTAACCGGAAAGAATTACGTCAAGGGATTGACGACGGCGGCAAGTCTGTGGACGACCGCCTGTCTTGGCATAGCGATCGGCGCGGGATATATCGCAGGAAGCCTGCTGGCTTTCTTTTTCATCGCTTTCGTAATGACTGTGCTGACAGCTTTAAGCCATTATGTGGATGAGCATAACACCAAGATTAAGTTGTATCTGGAAGTGGATAAATCAGACGGCATTGAGGTGCTGTATGATTATGTGACCAAGAATGGCTACGAGATTGCTTCCGTTGACAAGCAGAAGCGGCAATCTTTACAGGGCAAGGACACGGTGCTTATGGTCGTGATCGATCTGAACAAGCGATGTTCGCATGCAGACTTCATCAATGGACTCAATCAGAACGATTCGATCCATTACATAGAAGAAATTCGATAACAGAGATGCAAATATGGGGAAACTCGGTTGAGTTTCCCCCTTTTTTGTTTTATAATTCTCTAATATAAGTAAAAACAGAAAGTAGGAAAAAATATGTCAGAACACGATAATGATTTTCGAGAAGTAATAGATGAAGAAGACAAGGATGCGGATGTCGTAGAAGTGACAGGTGATACTACGGTAGACCCGAGCGTCGCAGATCCGAATAACGACAAAAAGGATGATTATGAGGATATCTGCTATATCTGCCGCAGACCGGAGTCTGTTGCCGGCAAGATGATCCACATTCCAAATAACATCTGTATCTGCAACGACTGTATGCAAAAGACCTTTGATTCCATGGAAGGTTTTGGCTTTGGCAGTGGGGACAATGCAAGTTTAAACAACATTGATTTTTCCAAGATGCCAAATATCAGCATGGTAAATCTTTCGGATCTTTCTGATTTCATGCCGAACATGCCAAACTCACAGCGTCTGAAAAAGAAGAAAAAGAAAGAAGACAAGCAGGAAGCACCTGTGCTGGATATCAAGAATATTCCGCCACCACACAAGATCAAGGCAGAACTGGATGAGTATGTGGTCGGACAGGAATACGCCAAAAAGGTCATGTCCGTTGCCGTTTACAATCACTACAAGCGTGTGGCAACCGGGACCATGGATGAGATCGAGATCGAAAAGTCCAATATGCTCATGATCGGACCGACCGGTAGTGGTAAGACCTATCTGGTAAAGATACTTGCGCGCCTCCTGGATGTGCCGCTTGCCATTACAGATGCGACTTCTCTGACCGAGGCAGGTTATATCGGTGATGATATCGAAAGCGTTGTTTCCAAACTTTTGGCGGCAGCAGACAATGATGTGGAAAAGGCAGAGCGCGGTATCATCTTTATTGATGAAATCGACAAACTGGCAAAGAAGAAAAATACCAATCAGCGTGATGTCAGCGGGGAATCCGTACAGCAGGGCATGCTCAAACTCCTAGAGGGAGCCGAGGTTGAGGTTCCGGTCGGAGCCAGCAGCAAGAATGCCATGGTGCCGATGACCATCGTAGATACCAAGAATATCTTATTTATCTGCGGCGGGGCCTTCCCGGATCTGGATTCTATCATCAAGGAGAGACTCAACAAGGCATCTTCCATGGGCTTTATGGCAGATCTCAAGGATAAGTACGACAAGGAAGAAAATATCCTGATGAAGGCGACAGTCGAAGACCTCAAGAATTTTGGCATGATACCGGAATTTCTGGGACGTCTGCCGATTCTCTTTTCACTGGAGGCACTGGATGAGGATATGTTAGTCCGTATTCTGAAAGAGCCAAAGAATGCCATCATCAAGCAGTATCAGAAGTTACTGGAACTGGATGAGGTCAAGTTGGAGTTTACGGATGAGGCACTGCATGCCATTGCAAAACAGGCAAAGCAGAGAGAACTTGGCGCAAGAGCCCTGCGTGCCATCATAGAGGAGTTTATGCTGGATATCATGTATGAGATCCCTAAGGATGACAACATCGGGAAAGTCATTATCACAGAGGACTATGTGACGAAAAAGGGCGGACCAAAGATCGTGATGCGCGGAGCAGAAGCCAATCTGATCGAAGGATAATTTTTTACGGTATTGAGGGAGTAGATATACATGAGATACATCGCACTGACGGAAGCAAAAGCAGGGATGCAGCTGGCGACCAGCCTATATGATAGTAATGGGCGAACGCTGGTTGGCAGTCATATCCTGCTGACGGACAATTACATCGAAAAACTGATCGAATACGGCTATGCGGGTATCTACATCGAGGATGAACTGACACAGGACATTGAGGTGGAGGATGCCATTTCGCCGCAACTGCGTGCGGAGGGCATGGATTGCATCGAAAAAAGAGATATTGACGGCTGCAAGGTCGTGGCAGAAAAGTTGGTCGAAGAGATCCTTTCCAAGGGAAGGATTTCTTTGGATATGCTGGATCTGCGTTCCTATGACGATTATACCTATGCACATTCCGTGAATGTAGGTGTTTTGTGCGGTGTGATCGGCATGGAAATGCACATGAATGAAAAAGAGATGGCACAACTGGTCACGGCAGCCCTTTTGCATGATCTGGGCAAACTTGCCATCCCGGGGGAGATCCTCAACAAGCCGGGGCGTCTGACCCAGAAAGAATACAAGCGCATGCAGGAGCATCCGGTCATTTCCTATGAACTCATCAAGGATCGTTTTGACCTTTCTGCACAGATCAAGGTGGCGGTTCTCTTTCACCATGAAAATGTCGATGGGACAGGCTATCCTAATGGTGTCATGGGTGAGGAGCAGACTCTTTTTACCAAGATCTTACATGCGGCAGATGTCTATGATGCGCTGGTTTCCAAGCGTCCTTACAAAGAGCCTTATGCGCCGTGTGAAGCGGCAGAGTATCTCATGGGCGGTTGCGGGATCCTTTTTGACCGGGAGGTTGTTGAGGTCATGCTGCGTTCCATCCCTCTTTATCCAAAGGGCACCGAGGTGGAATTGTCCGATGGCAGGGTCGGTGTGATCAAGGAGAATGCGGATGCCCACAATCTGCGACCGATCGTGCGGCTTTTGGATGGCACGACACTGGATCTGTCTGACCGTGCCAATATGTCGATCGCCATCTTACCGCCAAAGGGCAAGCAGGAAGTTTCTACTTCTTCTGAGACCGAGCGGAAGGAAATGATCAAGCATCAGCGGGAGGTTCATATCATCGCGGTGGATGATATGAAGACCAATTTACAGATGATCTATGACATTTTAAAGGATGATTACAAGGTGACGCTTTTGAAGTCGGGCGCACAACTGATCAAATATTTAGAGAAGAATCCATACCCGGATCTGATCCTGTTGGATATCGACATGCCGCAGATGGATGGCATCGAGGCGGCAAAGCGGGTCATGGATATGACAAAGGAGAGTGTGCCGATCATGTTTGTATCTGCCCTCTGTGACACCAAGACGATCATGGCATGCAAGGACTTAAATGTGGCGGGCTATGTCGTCAGACCATACAAGCCGGTTTACATACGTTCCGAGATCGAGCGTATCATAAACCGATGGGAGGCAAATTAGATGGTATTTGGATTTCAAGTGGTATGTTTGCTGGTGACACTGGTCACGGTATTTGCCTATATCGCGCATCATGTGTATTCCAGAGAACATCGTCTTTTGCCTCTCTTTTTAGGCGTAATCGCCGTCTTTGATTTTTATCGGATCGTTTTGATGCTGACGGGAGCCGTAGGTCTTTTTGCCCAGTTGGAAAATCTACTGATACTGACGCTGACGACCGTTATCTCTTATTATGCGGTCGATTATCTGCATATCAAATTGCCTCACGCTATCCATGTGGGCTTATTTCTTTATCTGATCGTTTTACTTATCCTGATATTTTTACATTTCGACCAGCCGGATACCTATGTGGTGGCATTTCGTTTCTTTACGATCTCTAACGCGCTTTTTGTATCGGCGGGAGCCTTATATTCATATGAGACACAGCATTTTTCCAAACGCGACAGCATTACGAATGCCCTTATGTTTATCGCCATTTGTCTGCCGTCTGTGGTGGGCAGTACCTGGCAGGTCAAATCAACACGGGGACATTCCCTGCTTTTGGTGGTATGTCTGGCAAGTTGTCTTATCATCTTATATCTGATCTTTGCCAATCGTCTGGTGGCGACCAGCGTGGTCATGCAGCAGAATGCTTTTGCAAATTCCAGTGTGGCGCAGTTTTTGCTGGATAAAAACCTGGAATTGATCGATGCCAATGGTATGGCGATGGATATTTTCCTGGATGGCAAGGAGTTTTGCAATTTTGAGGATATCCATGACTTCTTCTGGAAACATAAAGATATGATCTTTGTGCAGGACGGCAGTGTGGGCGATTATGTCTATCGGGACAAGACTTATGAATGTAAAGAGCGTATCATCTGTCAGGGCAAGCGGCTTTTAGGCTATCAGTTGTCGGTTGCAGATGTGACGGCAGAGCGGGCGCGTCTGGAGCAGTTGACCGAGGAGAGCAAGGCGGCACAGTGGCAAGCACAGATGAAAAGCCACATGCTTGCGACCATGAGCCACGACCTGCGGACACCGGTGCATGCCATTATAGGAGCCAGTGACATCCTCATGACCAGCCATGCCATTTCTGCCAGAAACCGTGCCATGATCTCTTATGTGCGAGGGGCAGGCAATGATCTTTTAGAAAAGATCGATCAGATCCTTTTGTATTCAAAGATGGAAGTGGGACGTTTGGAATTGGAAGAACACGCTTATTCCATGGAACACCTGATCACGGAACTCATGCAGATGCTCTTATACAACTTGCATGGGCATGATGTCGGCTGTCGGGCGCGGTTTGCAACGCCGATCCCGCAGACAGTCATTGGGGATGAGGAACATGTGCGGGAGATCCTGCAAAATGTGATCTCCAATGCGGTCAAATTTACCAAATCCGGTCAGATCGACCTGACCCTGTCCTGTCAGGATCTGGAAGATGACCGGGTGCGTTTCTGCTGCCTGATCGAGGATACCGGAGCGGGCATGACGGAAGAACAGATGGCGCATATGTTTGAGTCCTATCGGACCTATACCGTGGACGGACAGGAGGGTACAGGACTTGGCATGACTATTGTCAAGGAATTGTGCAAACTCATGCAGGGCGATTGCAAGGTGGAGAGCCAGCAGGGAAAGGGTACAAGGGTAGAGGTGACCTTCTGCCATAGAAAGGCGGATGAAGGCAAAATCCAGCCGGGTGAGATCAATCACTTTACTTTGGTTGATAGAATAGTCAACTACAAGGATGATGTCTGCCCGGATTATGTCTATCCGACGGCGCGGGTCTTATTGGCAGATGATATGGTCATCAATCAGCAGATCTTCCGCCATATGATAGCCCCTTGGAAAGTACAACTGGACATCGTGGCGAACGGTATGGAAGCAGTTGAGGCTGCCAGACATGAGGACTATGATCTGATCTTTTTGGATTATCTTATGCCGGAAGTCAATGGGCTGGAAGCGGGATCCGAGATCCGCAAATACAGTCAAGTGCCATTGGTGCTTTTGACGGCGAGCGATCAGGAAGATATTTTACGAGCTGTTAAGGACAAGGGATTTGATGCTTTCCTGGGCAAGCCGATCGATATGTTCCGCTTCAAAAACACGCTGGAGGAATTGCTGCCCAAAGAAAAGCAGACGCCGGTCGTCTTGCGGGACAACGCAGGGCAGGCACATCATATCGAGATCTATGCGCGGGCTTTGCAGACCTATCTGGATGAGATGGAAGAACTGCGGGAGGAACTACCAGTCTATGCTAAGGAGGACCGGGAACTTTTCCGTGCCAAGGTGCATGGTGTCAAGAGTGCCAGCCGACAGATCAAGAAGGAATATCTCAGCGAATATGCGGAAGTTTTAGAAATGGCGGCGATCGTAGGCAATCAGAAATACATCGATCGCCACATCGAGGAACTCCTTTCCTGTATGGATGATGCCTTAGAGGAAGTGCGGGCAGAACTTTCCTATATGCAGGATGCTCTGGCAAAGACGGAAAAAGAGTCGGAGCAGAAAAAGGTCATGTCTCGCGACAAAAGGCAGTATCTTTGGCAGGAGATCAAGGAGGCTTTTGCTTCCTATGATACAGGATCGATCGAGCGGGGCTTGGAGACCTTGGGGCAGATTGCCCTGCCGGAAAGCGAGCAGGCTGCCTATGAGCAGACCCATGCGTATTTTATGGATTTTGCCTATGAGGAAGGCGAGACTTATCTGGAAGAATTTTTGCAGGAATTGGATATAGAAAGCAAATCATAGCATAAGATATCATATGAATTGTTATGATATGATCTATGGAAATGATTATTACGATCTGATCGTGCGCAACACGGCATATTTGCCTCCGCTTTCGGATGGCATCTGTGGTCTGGATGTGGGGAACAATTACACCATTCTTTTTGTCTCGCGCGATCGCTATCCCGACTTTCGGGTGGCAAATTACCACTATAATGCCATACCAAACTGCTACCAGCCTCTGTCCATGGAAGCCCTGGATGCAGCAGGGATCCTGCAGGTGCGGGAAAACCCGGCGCTGGGCTTGGATGGAAAAGGCGTTTTGATCGGCTTTTTGGATTCTGGGATCGATACGACCCATCCGGCATTTTTGGATGCCGCTGGGGAAAGCCGAATCGTCGCGGTCTGGGATCAGAATTATGTGGAAGAAAACGAAGGCACGGCCAGAACGGCGGATGACCTGCCACAGCCTTATTACGGCAGAGTGTATGGAAAAGATAGCCTTTCTGTCTATGGCAATCGTGATGCGACCGGGCACGGAACTTATGTGGCGAGCGTGGCTGCAGGCAGTGACGTAGGAGATCACAGTGGGGCGGCACCGGCGGCGGACATCGCCATGGTGCATTTAAAAGAGGCAAAACCTTATCTGCGCCAGTATTATTTTATCCCGGAGGATGCGACCTGCTATGCGGAAAATGACATCATGTTCGGCATACAGTTTTTGGATGAACTGGCAAGGATGCGGGGGCAGGCGCTCGTGATCTGTATGTCTTTGGGCTGCGGGCTCAGCAGCCACAGCGGCAACAATTCCCTGGCACTTTATCTGAATGATCTGGCGGTTGCCTACCGCAGATGTGTAGTGACGGCGACCGGAAATCTTGCGGCGGCAAGAAAGCATTTTCAGGGAGTCTTTACGGCGGAGGACATAGAAGAAGGACTGGGGAAAAAGGCCTACCGGCAGGTGGAAGTTGTGGTGGAAGAAGATGTCTGCGGTTTTGTCATGGAACAGTGGTGTCTGGCACCTGCCCGCTATGAGGTGGCGATCGTTTCGCCTTCCGGGGAGGTACATCCGGCGGTCGGGATCCAGACGGCGGGTAGTCAGATCTATGATTTTCCTCTGGATGGAACGACGGTGGAAGTGGACTACAGTTTCCCGGAAGCCACGGCAGGCAACCAACTGATCTATTATCGTTTTACAAAACCGGCGCAGGGCATATGGCGGATCCGGGTCTACAGCGAAAACGGACAGCCGGGAGAATTTCATATGTATCTGCCGGGGCAGGCGCTGACATGTGGGCGCATCTACTTTCTGGCATCCAACCCGGATACGACCATTATGAATCCGGCGAATGCCAACCGCGTTCTGACCATTGCAGGCTACAATGCCGTGGAAAATGCTATTCTTTTGGAAAGCGGGCGTGGCTATACTATAGACCGGCGGATCAAACCGGATCTGGCGGCACCGGGCTATGCGGTCGAAGGAGCAGTAGCAGGCAGGGGCAATTTCCCGGCGGAAGCCCGGTATGAAAGGCAGACCGGTACCAGCGGGGCTGTGGCGATCGCATCAGGGGCCGCGGCACTTTATCTGCAATGGTGCGACAGACGGCAGGATACTCTGGTCAATACGACACAAGTTAAAATTTTTTTGATCCGGGGGGCAAGGGCGATCCCCGGTGACCTTTATCCCAACAGGCAGTGGGGCTATGGGGCGCTGGATCTGTATGAATCTTTCCGGCGTATATAATAAGGATAGGCGGGAAGCAGGAGTTCTGTTAAAATAGAGGCAGTGACCTATCACAGATACCAAGGAGAGAGAATGTTAGCACTTAAAGTATTAGATGTAAAAAATTGCATGAATGACCTTTTGGCGTCGGAAGCCTTTGATCGTTTCTTGTTGTCAGATGCGACGATCACGACCAGGATGACTTATTCTCTGGACGGACATCTGACCAAGGGCTATCTAACCGAGGAGGAACTTTTGGAGGAAGGACTGTCCGGGGAACGCTGTGTGCCTTATGGATATGTGCGCAAATTGTGCTTTGATATGATCAAGGGCAAGCGCAAACCGGCATCTTTTCATTTTACCTTTCTATGTCCGCAAAAACTTTTACGCGAGATCATAGAGGGACAGAGTCTTTCCATCCAGCCGTCCGAGGTAGCCAATCTGACCCTGAATTTACGCTATGTCGGGGAAGAATTACTGGTGACGGCAGGTTGCACCATGCAGGGATTTTCTCTGGATCGAAGCATGGAAGAAGCATGGAAAACATGGGTATTAGCCTTTTTTGGGAGACTTTCGATCGCAGTGGAAAAAGCCGTGTAAGAAAGACCGAAATGCCTTTACTTTTCGGCGCTTGTGTGCTACTCTAATCACATATTGGTTTCCAATATAGATAATTTTTTTGGAGGTACTTGTAATGAGCAAGGGTACAGTAAAGTGGTTCAACAACCAGAAGGGTTACGGATTCATCTCTGACGAAGAAGGCAATGATGTTTTCGTACACTACACAGGCCTTAACATGGAGGGCTTCAAGTCTTTAGAAGAAGGCGCTGCTGTAGAATTTGATGTTACAGATGGTGCTAAGGGACCACAGGCAGTAAACGTAACAGTAGTAGGCTAATCTACGAAGTATTAATCAGACCGTTTTCAATGTACCTTTTTAGTTTATACATCTTGATTTAAATTGAGCAGGAAATTGGGATACAGCATGATTAAGGAAAGGCGGCGTGCATAGCATGTCGCCTTTTGCTTTGCGGCGGCTGAGCAGGACGGGATCATCAGTGCCCCCGGTCATACTTGCCCTAGATTGTTTCCTATACAAAGAGTGTTGCCCGTCCTGCGCAGATAGGACGTATGACAGTAAGAAAAGGCGATATGCTATATATGGAGGAAGTAGAATGAAGAATGAGATCTTAGTGAAATATTTGAAGGCGGGGATCACGCCGTTTCATCTGGTGCAGCAGTGCGCAGCAGACTTAGAGGCGGCAGGCTTTGCACCGCTTGCCATGGAAGAAGCATGGCATCTGGAAGAAAGCAAAAAGTATTATATCAATCATCATGGCACAACGATCCTAGCATTTACCGTGCCAAAAAAGGATGAGATGCTGGCAAGTCAGGATAATATCGCACTCCGCATTGCTGCGGCACATACGGATTATCCTTGTATGCGGATCAAGACCAGCCCGGATGTCAAGACCAAGAAATATCATAAACTGAATGTGGAAGTCTACGGCGGAGCCATTCTGAACACATGGCTGGATCGTCCGCTGGGGATCGCCGGACGCGTGGCACTGCGGTCAGATAAGTGCCTACATCCGCAGATGCGCCTGTACGACAGTAAAAGACCATTGGCAACCATCCCAAACCTTGCCATCCATATGAACCGTGAGATCAATAAGGGCATAGAACTCAACCGCCAGGCCGATATGCTGCCATTGCTTGGCATGGGCGAGGATGAGGATGCCTTTATGACATTTCTGGCAAAAGAACTGCAAGTGCCGGTGGAGGATATTCTGGACTTTGAACTGTCTATCTATGTCTGGGAAGAACCGGCTCAGGTCGGTCTGCGAGAGGATATGATCTCATCGCCGCGTATTGATAATATCAGTTCCTGTGCTGCGATCATGGAGGCTATGTGTCAGGCAACTTGTGACAAGCATTTAAATATCGGCATTTGTTACGACCACGAGGAGATCGGCAGCCGGACCAAGCAGGGCGCAGGATCTGCCATTCTCACCGATGTCATCGAAAAGATCTATGAATCTATGGGATGGACGGCTCGGACTGCAAAAGATGCCATTTATCAGGGACTGATGGTCTCTGCGGATGTGGCGCATGCCCTGCATCCAAATCATGTGGAAAAAGCAGACATCACATCACAGCCGATCATGGGAGATGGTTTTGCCATCAAGGAGGCTGCTTCTCAATCTTATGCTACGGACTGCGAAGCCATTGGCATTGTAGAACAGATCGCACGGGCAAATGGGATCGCTTACCAGAAATATACGAATCGATCTGACATTGTGGGCGGCGGTACTTTGGGAGCCATTTCCTCTGCACTTTTACCGATGCGCACGATCGATGTGGGTGTACCTATGCTTGCCATGCATTCCGCAAGAGAATTGATGGGGCAGGCAGATTACGGCAACCTGAAAGATCTGATCGTATCTTTTTATGGAGAAGCCTGAACTTTAACGATTTTTTAACCTTTGGAAATTAGAATGAGAAAAAATACAAAAGGACATAATAGAATATATGCCTGTCTGGGGCTTGTATGCAGTCTTTGCCTTTTACTTCTGACTGCCTGCGGTCCGGTGGATTTTTTACAGGAGACCGTCAATGGGCGGCTGGAAAAGGTCGTTGTGGGCGAGGCAAAAGAGGTTGAGACCATTTCGGCAGACCGCTTTGCCTACCAGCAGTTGTCGGCAGAGGAGCAGACAGTCTACGATCAGATCTTAGATTGCATCCAGCATCATACCGATTGCGTGACGGTATCCACCAAGGATCAGGATGTCTTAGACAAGGCATATCGCTGTGTGATGGCAGATTACGGCGGGCTTTTCTGGACATCCGGTTACCAGTACAACACCTATTCCAGTTTTGATCAGGTGATCGGCATGGAATTTATGCCGACCTATACCTATACCCAGCAGGAGCGGGAGGACTTGCAAGCGCAGATCGATGATGTTGCAGACCTTTGGCTGGCTGGGATCGACAGCGATGCCTCCGATTATGAAAAAGTCAAGTATGTCTATGAAACACTGATCAGTCAGGTGGATTATGATGCCGATAGCCAGAATAATCAGAATATCATCAGCGTATTTATAGGTAAGAAGACGGTTTGTCAGGGCTATGCGGATGCGACGCAATATCTTTTGTGGCAACTGGGCGTGTCGTCTATCGTGGTGACCGGTCTGGCAGGTGGCGATAACCATGCATGGAATCTGGTCAATCTGGACGGAGAATACTATTATATTGATACCACTTGGGGCAACACCCATTTTCTGGGAGAATTGCAGGGTGCCAAGAAGATCGATTACGGCTATCTGGGCGCCAGTACGCAGGATCTGGCGGCGACCCATACGGCGGATATGCCCTTTGACCTGCCTGCCTGTGAATCCGTGACGGACAATTACTTTTATCAGGAAGGTCTGTATTTTGAGACAGCAGATTTGTCTGCTATTGGCAGCCGGATCAGGGAAAAATATCGACGGGGTGCGACAGAAATCTCCCTTCGTATGTCAAATTTGCAGGATTACCTGCAAGTAAAAGACGATCTGATCGGGCAGGATAGGATCTTTACATATCTGGAGGGGCAGCAGGAACTGACCTATTTTGAAAATCAATCGCTCTATATTTTGACTTTTGTCTTGTAAAAGAGTAGGAAAAAGCCACTTTTGCTGGAAAATGCGCAAAAAGTATTTACAAAAGTGGTTTTATATATTATTATGATGTGGTGATGAAAACCACGTGAGAAATAAAACAAAACCACAAACAGGTTGGGAGGCGTTTTTATGTATAAAATAATCATTGATTCTTGTGGAGAATTATCAGAAGAAATGAAAGAGAACGGACATTTTGCCAATGTTCCGCTGACATTACAGGTCGATGATGCAGAGATCGTTGATGATATGACCTTTGATCAGGCAGATTTTTTGAAAAAGGTCGCTGCCAGTGAGGAGAGCCCAAAGTCAGCCTGTCCTTCCCCGGATGCCTATATGCAGGCGATGGATTGTGATGCAGATCATATTTATGTGATCACCCTGTCATCACAGTTGAGCGGATCCTACAACAGTGCCTGTCTGGCAAAGGATCTTTTCTTAGAAGACCATGAGGATAAGAAGATCTGTGTGATCGATTCCAAGTCCGCTTCTGTCGGGGAATCTTTGATCGGACTCTATATTGCATCCTGTGAAGAAGCCGGTATGGATTTTGAGACAGTGGTTGAAAATGTCGGTAATTACATCGAAAACCAGCACACTTTCTTTGTACTGGAGACCTTAGAGACCCTGCGCAAAGCAGGGCGTCTCAGCAATCTGAAGGCAAAACTTGCCAGCACCCTCAACATCAAGCCGATCATGGGATCGACCGAGGAAGGCTCCATTCAACAGTTGGCGCAGGCAAGAGGCATGAATAAGGCATTGGATCGTATGGTCCAGTCCATGATGGAAGTGACCAAGAACTGTGAGAACCGTGTTCTGGCAATTTCCCATTGTAACTGTAGGGAGCGTGCGCTACAATTAAAAGAAAAAATAGAAAAGGTAGCCTCCTTTAAGGATATTTTTATTGTTGATACGGCAGGTGTCAGCAGTATGTATGCCAATGATGGAGGCATTATCATGGTGGTATAGCGCACATGCAATACGAAGAAATTATCGAAATCATACAATCAAAAAGAAGATTTGGAAAGGCATATGGAAGAGATGTGACCGCGGAAATGATGGAACGTTTAGAACATCCGGAAACGGGCATGAAAATCATTCATATTGCCGGAACCAATGGAAAAGGATCAACGGCAGCATTTGTAAGTAGTATATTACATGCTGCCGGTTTTGTTGTAGGAAGATTTACATCACCACATCTGATCCGCTTTACAGAACGTATCGTTGTTGACGGAGAAGAAATTGGAAAAGATGATGTCATACGATTAGGAGAACGTGTGTTAGCACTTCCGATGAGACAGGAAACAACGATGTTTGATCTGTGCCTGGGAATGGCAGTGCTATATTTTAAAGAGAAGAATTGTGACTTCGTTGTTTTAGAAACGGGACTCGGTGGGGCGAAAGATTCGACTGCGGGATTATCAGTTGTTCCTGAGGTTTGCGCGTTTACAAATATTGGATATGATCATACGGCAATTCTTGGAAATACCATAGAAGAAATTGCAGCGGAAAAAGCCGGGATTTTGAAAAAAGGTACCCATGCAGTTCTTGGAATTATGGATGAAAAAGCAGCGGATGTGATAAAAAAACAGGCGGAGATTTTGGATGTCCCCATTACAAATGTGGATAACTTGTTGACAAAAATCTCAACCTACGAAATACCGCTAAACGGCGTATTTCAGAGGTCTAACGCCACATTGGCTGTGGGGGTAGTGGAAACATTATTCAATAACCATTGTGGATATCTCGGGGATAACTTTTTGTCGAAAAAAGAGGAAATCATTCGACAAGGGTTAGCGGAAGCTAAGTGGCCAGGACGAATGGAGGTTTTGTCCGAAAAACCGTATGTTTTGGTAGATGGAGCTCATAATCCACAGGGAGTTGAAGCGTTATTCAACTCACTAAAAAATATGTTTCTGGATGAAAAATTTGTCTTTTTGGTAGGAGTTATGGCAGATAAGGACTACAGAGCCATGATGCGGACCATGTATCCGCTGGCGGACACCTTTTTGTGTGCTACGGTTGATACCAGTCGCAGTTTACAGGCGGACGAGTTGTGTCAGAATCTTTTGGAAGATGGAATGTCTGCTGTGGTAAGTGGAGATCTTTTGGATGGGATCCAAAAGGCGATCGCTTTAGGGGAAGAAAAAGGAGAACGTATTATTATTTTTGGATCTCTTTATTTTATCGGAGAGGTCAAGGCAATATTTGAAGGCGGAAGTATACATCTGCCGGAGTATGAGTAGAGGAGAAAAGGATGCGAAAAAAAGAATTAGCAAAACTTGTCATAGAAAGATTAAAGGAAGAATACCCGGAGTCTCATTGTAGCCTGGATTATGATGATGCGTGGAAATTGCTTGTCAGCGTGCGTCTGGCTGCCCAGTGTACGGATGCCAGAGTCAATGTTGTAGTGCAGGATCTTTTTGCGGCTTATCCTTCCGTAGAGGCGCTGGCGGAGGCGACCCCGGAAGAAATCGAAAAATATGTCCATCCGTGTGGACTGGGCAAAAGTAAGGCGCGGGACATCAGTGCCTGTATGAAGATGCTGCGCGATCAGTATGACTGCCATGTGCCGGATGATTTTGATGCCCTGCTTTCCCTGCCCGGCGTGGGGCGAAAAAGTGCCAACCTCATCATGGGGGATGTCTTTGGCAAGCCGGCGATCGTGACGGATACCCACTGTATCCGGCTCTGCAACCGGATCGGACTGGTGGACGGCATCAAGGATCCGAAAAAAGTTGAGATGGAACTTTGGAAGATCGTGCCACCGGAGGAGGGCAGTGAACTCTGCCATCGTCTTGTCGATCACGGACGTGCCGTGTGTACCGCGCGGACTGCACCTTATTGTGATAAATGCTGTCTGGCGGATATTTGCAAAAAGAGGATATAAATTATGAAAACTGCACATAAGAATTGCGTATCTTTTCTATTCGTTGTAGAATATACACATATAATATGGAGAGTAGGAAAGGGGTATTTTTTATGGAGAATGAAGAAAAACTCAGAAAGCGGAATTTGATCACTTATCCGCTGGGAACGATGGGACGTGATGCGGTTTACGCACTGATTAACAGTTATCTTTTGACCTTTGTCTTGTTTACCCATTCGCTGACGGCAGCGCAGTTGACCGCCATCACCGGTATTATGATCGGAGCGCGTGTCTTTGATGCCTTTAATGATCCGATCATGGGCAATATCATCGAGTGCACCAGAAGTAAATATGGTAAGTTCAAGCCATGGCTTTTGGCAGGCATTTTATCGACCTCGGTGGTTATTTATCTGATGTTTAATGTGCAGTTGCAGGGCTGGAAGTTCGTGGTATTTTTTGGTGTCATGTATTTTGCCTTTAGTATTACCTATACCATGAACGATATTTCTTATTGGGGCATGGTTCCGGCGCTGTCCTCCGATGCAGATGCGAGAAACCAGTTTGCCTCGAGAGCTACGCTTTTTGCCGGTATTGGTGGTACGGCGGCAACGATCCTGATACCGCTTTTTACGACAGGCAAGAATACCATTGGCGGTAACGCTGCTTACGCATACGGTAGGATTGCGCTGGTGATCGGTATCTTAGCACCGCTTTTTCTTTGTATCACCATTTTTGGTACTAAGGAGCACCGCGATACGGCGCAGGAGAATAAGGCAAAAGAGAAGTTCAGTTTCAAGAAACTGGTACATACGATCTTTCGGAACGATCAGTTGATCTGGGTAGCAGTCATCTTTTTGATCCAGCAGATCGGCAATGGATTGATCGTGGGAGGTATCGGTTCAACTTATATTTATTCTATCTATGGATATGAAGGTGGACTTTATTCTTTGTTTACGACCGTCGGTATGTCGGTTACGGCATTTTTGATGATCTTTTATCCGACCATTTCACGCCATATCCATCGTAAGAAACTCATGGGCTATATGGCTGTGATCGCAACCATCGGTTATGTCATGATCTTTGCCTCCGGGCTGATGCCGGGCAAGGGCATGGGCAAGTTTGTGGTGCTTATGATCGGCTATATGCTCTGTAATTTCGGACAGTATTGCTACTATCTGATCATGATGATCTCTATTATGAATACGGTCGAGTACAACGAACTCAAATTTGGTTCGCGTGATGAAGGCATCATCACATCCCTACGTCCTTTTATCACCAAACTGGGTGGAGCCATCATTGTAGCGGTCACATCAGCCGCATATATTTTGCTGGGGGTTACCGATTATACCAACCAGATTTCAGAATTAGAGCAGCAGTGCAATCAGAACCTGATCACAGAGGCAAGCAAGTTGTCTCAGATCGACGCGGTGCTTTCTCATGTGACCAATCAGCAGGCTATGGGGCTTTTGATCTTTATGTCCATCGTGCCGGGCATTTTGATGCTACTTTCTTATTTCCTCTATAAGAAGCATTACAAGTTGGATGAGGAAGAATATGACCGTATCTGCAAGGAGTTGGGAAAGACGGAGTAGGATCACCTTCGTATATCCCCCGGCAGCAGACCGTAGCGTTCCTTGAACTTTCGGTAAAAGAAGCCCTGATTATGGTAGCCGACAGCCTCGGCAATGGAGGCAATGGATCGGTCTGTCGTGTGTAAAAACTGCATGGCTTTGGCAAGCCGGATTTCCTGTATGTAGGCAGAGAGGGTAATATCTTCTGCCCCGCGAAAAAGACGGTTCAGATAGTCCGGGCTATAGTGAAAGGCATTGGCAACGGCAGATACTGACACAGTGGCAAGATGGGTATTGATGTACTGCTTGATATCAGAAAGCAGGGCATTGTGCCATGCCTTGGTATCTTCGGTCATGACCTGCATACGAAATTCCTGTGTTAAAAGGTCAATGATGCGCTCGACATAGCCGATGATGATATGTTTTTTGCCGGGGCGGCAGGCGATCAGTTCTTCCAATATGGTATAAAAAGCATGATAGGTCAGAGGTGTCTGATCAAAAGGAGAGAAGCGGATATAGAGATATTCGCTTCTTTTTTGGTTGAGAAGTTTTCGGAGTGCCTGCATATAGTCGGTGCGGCGGTCGGCGCCAATATATTGATCAAAGAAAGAATCGTCCACATCCAGACACAGGATGGTGCAGTCTCTGGCGAGAAGATATTCTCCGTGCATGACACCGGCAGAGATCAAAAGCATTTCTCCCTGTGAAAGGCTGACGTCCTGATCTTCGATATGGATGCGCAAAGACCCCTCGACAATGTAGATGAGTTCAATATGTGTATGTGCATGGAGGGCACAGCGCATACCGTTTTCAAAAGGAATCAAAAAAGTGTAAGCGTCCGGTGCAGAGATCGTGGCATAGAAAAACTCCTGCTTAGACCGAGGACTGGTGTGCCAGCCGGTCAAGGTGACCAGGTCGTAGGTCAGGCGGCGCGGAGAATTTTGGAAATGGTAAGTCGTATCTAAAAATGCCTGATGCTCGGCGTAAGAATTGACGATAGGCTGATCTACCGTGCTTTTTTCAACTGTTTTTGAGAGTAATTCTGTAATGTTCATGGGGAAAGTATAACATGCCGGAGGAAAAAAGAAAATACCATGTCGGATTTGGTAAGTGAAAAGCGACAGAGTGTGCGTCATTGGAAATTACAATCGATGGAAAATGAGGTTAGGATAGGAGTCATCATAAAGAAAGTAAAATAGAAAGGATAGATAGGATTATGACAAGTAAAAGAACCGTATTTACCGTAGATGGAAAACCTTTTATCGCAATCGCCGGAGAGTCACACAACTCCAGTTCATCCGATGCCGCCTATATGCAGGGCGTATGGGATAAGGCAGAAGAGGAAGGCTTAAATACCTTACTGCTCCCTGTGACATGGGAACTGACAGAACCGGTGGAAGGACAATTTGATTTCACATTAGTTGATACACTTATCAACCAGGCGAGAGAAAGAAAAATGCATCTGATCTTCCTTTGGTTTGGTACATGGAAGAATGCCCAGTGTATGTATGCGCCGGAATGGGTGAAAAAGGATATGGTGCGATTCCCGAGAGCCCAGATGGAAAAGGGTAAGAATAAGACCAGACTGATGGCATTTTACGGCATGGAATATACGACGCTTTCCGCTTTTGGTGAGGAGACAGTGAAGGCTGATGCGAATGCTTTTGCTCATCTTATGGCACATATCAAGGAAGTCGATGAAAACGTGGGTACCGTGATCGGTGTGCAGGTAGAAAACGAGACCGGTATGCAGGGATCTGACCGGGAACATTCCGATTTTGCTGATGAAAAATTTGCAGAGGAAGTTCCGGCAGAATTTGTTTCTTATATGAAGGCTCATACAGACAGCATGGAGGCCGATGTCAGGGAAGCCGTGGAAAATGGCGCTCATGCCGGAAACTGGGAGCAGGTCTTTGGAGCATGTGCCGGAGAGATCTTTACTGCATACTATGTGGCATCTTATGTGGAGAAAGTGGCTGCCGCAGGCAAGGCAGTATATGACCTGCCGTTTTCTGCAAACTGCTGGCTGGATAAGGGCGAAGAAGCTGGAAAATATCCGACCGGTGGACCGGTAGCCAAGGTCATGGAGGTATGGCGCTACGCAGCACCGTCGATCGATGTGATCTCTCCGGATATCTATGTGCCATACTTTATCGAGATCTGTGATACCTACACCAAGATGGACAATCCGCTCTTTATCCCGGAGACAGCGACACATTCACATTGCGCACCGCGTCTGATCTATACGATCGGCCATTATCACGCAACCTGTTTTGCGCCGTTTGGCTTTGAGGATATGGGGCAGCCTTTCAATGATATTTCTGCCTATCTGTTTGGGGTGGACGTATCCGATCCGCTCTTACAGACGCCACAGAATGTCGAGGACTATCGTTGGTGTGCATCAACCTTAAATGACATGATGCCGCTTCTGACAGGGGCTTATGGCACAAACGATTTGCAGGCAGTGATCTCCGAAAAAATGGATATGACGCCGAGCGATCCGTCTAAGGGCTTTGCCGGAATGATGGCAAATAGTGATCCGGAAAATGACACCATGATGTTTGGCGGCTTTGGCTTCAAGGTCATGATGAACATACCGCTTGTGACAAGAAAAGACGGTGTGTGCTTGATATTGAAGGCAGAGGAAGATACCTATTATATCCTGGCGAATGGCTGCATGATCACGCCATTTTCTGCAAACCCGGAAAAACCAAACTATGACATCATCGCACTGGAAGAAGGCAAATTTGTAGATGGACAGTGGAAAGCCGGTCGTCGTTTGAATGGCGATGAGGCATCCCGTTTTTGCTACAATGACTATACTCTGGTGAAATTGAAGGTATTTGCTTATAAATAAAATATGAAAAACAGAGGATTTCAGTTGATCCGTTGCATTTTTTTTCGATACTGCAATGGGGTCAACTGAAATTTTTTCTTAAAGGCATTTTGAAAATAACTTTGACTGGAGTAGCAGAGATAATTGCTGATCTCCGTCAAAGACATGTTGGTATACATTAAAAGGCTCTTGGCTTCTTCCAATTTACAACGTGAAATGTAGGCACCCGGAGAAATACCCAGTTCTTTACGGAAACAATTTGTAACATAGGAAGTGCTGCGTTCGATATTATCTGCAACATCTGTTACGGTGATCGGTTCGTTTGTATGGCTGCGAATAAAATTCATGCTATTGAATACATCACTGGATACCCCAAGTGGGATGTGGCTCTTGCCGGAAAGTTGGCAGAATTTAACCAGCATATTGTAGCGTAGAGTCTCAATCTCGTGGATAGATTGGAGTTTTTCACATTCCTGCACATATTGTCCCATCAATTCAAATGCAACTTCTGTTGAAACACCGCCGGGAATGGCTCCGATCATAACGATATTGGTGATGGTGCTAATGAACATATTTTTTGCCTGGCGCAGCGCCGATGTTGCCATAGGCTTTGCCAGAATACTCAATGGAATCTGATTTAAATAACTTTCTAATTCCTCCTCATTTCCCATTTTAATAATTTCATAAAGTCGCAGTTCGTTGGAATAGGTATTGAAATATTCTTTGGCTTCGTCTCCGATATTGGATCTGGTATTGGTCGCCATGTCATCTGCTGACGGGGTATAATCCGGAAAAAAGTGTGATAATTCACAGGTTTCATTATTGATTGCCTGATGAAGAAAAATTAAGTGCTTGGCTAATTGTAATTGGTTCATACGCGGGATAGAGCATAAAAAATCCTGGATCTTATCTCTTTCAGAGAATGGGATTTTATTTTCACGAAGGTAGGCATTTAGGATCTCAGGTGTGATCTCAGTCTCGAACACGGGACCAATCACGATGTGTATGGAAGTGTCTTGGACGCGGACAATGCCATACTCGATCGAAGGATCATAGTGACTAAAACAGGGGAAGTTTGGAAGATCATCCGGGACATAATAGTCATTATATTGAGGAATATTGGTTACTGTCCGTACGGAAGAATAAAGTATGTTCATATTGTCTAAAAGATTGACAGGAATACTTGTGGCAGAAAAATAACTTTTACAAAAATTAAGATAATCCATAAAATATATCCTCCGATCATGATTTTAAAGTCAGTTTAAATGAAAAAAAAAGAAAAATCAATAATGAAAATCATAATAACAAAACGAAAAGCGCAATATTGAATAAAAATCCTATGATATTCTTGTATCATCAAAAAGATGACAAGCGCGCGAAAATGGAATTTACAATTTTAGGAGGTTTTTATGAAAAAAATAACTTGGAAGAGAATGCTATCGGTAGCACTTGCTGCAACCATGGTAGCAGGGGTTTTTACCGGATGTGGTAAATCGAGTAGCAAATCGAATGATCCGGATCATTTCTCAATGTGGATCTTTCAGACAGATGGCGCGGGTAAGTATTATACGGATTACAACGATTCCGCAGCAGTACAGTACATAGAGGCGCAGACATGGGATACGGAAAATGGTGGTATTGGCGATGGTGAGAGCCTGGATTTTGATTTTCAGGTGCCGGTTGCCGGATCAGAATCAGATAACTTTAATACACTGATCTCCACAGGTGATTATCCTGATCTTTTGGCTCTTACGGTTTCATCTGAAAGTGCAGAAGCCTTGGCAGATGACGGAATCCTTATGGATATCACAGAATATGTAGAAAAATATATGCCAAATTATGTTGCATATCTGGAGCAGAACCCGGAACTCAAGATGCTTTGCACATCAACAGATGATGAAGGCAAGACACATTATTATCAGATCTGTATGTTGGGCGATTCCGTTAGAGATCCTTGGCAGGGCTATATGTATCGTCGTGACTGGATCGTAAAGTATGCTACACCGACCGAATATGTATGGGATTGGGATAGCGATACAGTAAAGAAAAATGGTCATCCGGAAGTAACACCTCTTTCTGAGGCAAAGAAACAGAACAATCTGACCGGATGGAAGAAAAATGAAGTGACTTCCTTTAGCGCAAGCGATGGAGATGATCCGGACAATACCTATGAAGATAATGTTATCTTCCCAAGTGGTACATCAGATCCTCTGACTATCAGCGACTGGGAGTGGATGTTTGAAGCATTTGACAAGGCAATCGCAGAAAGAGGCTGGGATGATGCTTATGACATTTCTATTTCTTATATGGGAAATAGTACCTTAGGCGATCTGGTTTCTTCTTTTGGTGGTGGTAACGGCTACTATTACATCAATGATGGAACGGTAGAGTATGACGGAACTTCTGAAAACTTTAAGACATACACAGAATGTATGCAGAATTGGTACGATCAGGGATGGTTGGATAAGCAGTTCTATACCAGAACAGATATCTTCTATATGATCAATACCACAGGCGTTAGTCAGGGTAAGGTAGGTCTTTGGTCTGCTTACACAGGAACCGCTTTAGGTTCTGTGATCCGTGATACCTGCATGGATGAGTCAGATAAGGAAGATGCCTATGCAATGGCTGCACCACTTCCGATCAATGATACTTACGGTAGCGATGCACAGAAATTTAAAGATCCTGACTGCATGTATCATGACAGCAGAAAGGCAGCAGCACTTGGTGTTACCAACAAATGTGAGGATAAGGATTTAGCAACACTGTTTACCTTCTTTGATTGGACTTACACAATGGAAGGCGCTTTGCTTACAAACCTGGGACTGACAGAAGAGCAGATCAGCGAAACTAAGTTGGATCCAAACTTATATGAAGAATATGGATACAAGGGCAGTTATGAATTGACAACAGGGGATGATGGAAATCCGCTTTATACCAAACTGATCCCACTTGACGATGCTGTAGGTGGTGCTGTGACTGCAACCAGAATGTGTGTAGGATTGCAGCTGAATGGTAATACAGATGACTATACCATAGAGCAAGGCGAATCCGCAGTGTTAAAGCATGCATATGAATTATGGACCAAGTATGAAGATACCGGAAGTGCATCTGATTATGCATCCTTATTAAATTCGGATGATTCACAGACATGGAGTGCAATGCAGACTACAGTTAGAGATTATATGAGCCAGAATCTGCCACAGGTAATCCGTGGAGAAAAGACATGGGATGAATATGTAGCAGGTATGGAAGCAAATGATCCATCCAGCGTTTGCGAACTCTTGCAGAAACAGCTTGACAAAGCAAAATAAAAAGATATTGCCTTATAGGATGTTTAAGACCGTCATACCGGTATGGCGGTCTTTTTATACCAAAATTTCAGGAAAAAGGAGAAAAACATGAAGCAGCATATCAAACTTTCTAAGACACAAGTCAACAAGGGAGTCTTGGATTTTTCACATTTACTGGATGCGCCTGCGGGCAAACATGGATTTTTGCAGATAAAAGATGACCATTTCTATTTTGAAGATGGTACACGAGCACGTTTTTTGGGGTTTAACATTGCAGCGAGATCCAACACACCGAGTCACGAACTGGCAGAAAAATTGGCAGACCACTTTGCGAGCATGGGAGTAAATATCATCCGCATGCATGCAGCAGACGCACCGATCGGTCAGGAGGAGTGCACCTGGAGCAGTTGTAAAGAGGCACCTCTCCTAAAATATAGTGAGGGGTCCAGCATAGAGTTTAACCCGGAAGGTCTGGATCGTTTTGATTATCTGGCAGCTAAATTAAAGGAAAAAGGCATTTATCTGCATTTTGATCTTCTGATTGCCCGCCAATTTCTAGCTGGAGACGGACTGGAATATCCGGGAGATATGGTTCCTTGTATCAAGTGTTTTCCTATGTTTAACCAGCGTCTGATCGATCTGCAAAGAGACTATGCAAAGAAGTTTCTTTGCCACGTCAATCCTTATACAGGGTTTGCCTATAAGGATGATCCGGCGGTAGCTGTCGTGCAGATGAATAATGAGGATTCGGCGATCAAAGGTATTGATGAAGTAGACCAGAATCCACAGTTATTGCCTTATATGGAAGAGGTACAAAGGCGCTTTAATTATTTCCTATTGATGAAGTATGACAACCGGGAAAAACTGGCAAGAGCATGGACCAGTGATGGAGTATGTGCCCTGCGCGAGGATGAGGATCCGGCAAAGAATACGGTTAAGATGGTGCGGGGGTCTTTTTACCAGCCAACCAACAATGCATGGGATGACTGGGCAGGCGATGTCAGCCCGGCGCGCTATGCAGATTATATGGAATTTGGACTTTGGTCCAATCGACGTTTTTACCGGGAATATAAAAATTATCTGCTCTCTCTGGGAGTCAAAGTACCGATCGCTGCCAGCAATCTGATCGCGGGTGCCGCGGATGTCTATGGACATATTGACGGTGATTTCATGGAGAATAATACGTATTTTAATCACCCGATCCTGCCGGCCTATGGAAGGACATTTATGACGGGGCGGCCCTCGGAAAGTGTATCTGTGAATCCGCTCACGGTACAAAAATATATTGGACAGATGGCAACAACGCTTTTATCACTGGGATCTGTGTCCTGTGTCGAAGGGAAACCATTTATGATTACGGAATGGAATGATTATGGATTACATCCGTTCCGGTCGACTTCTTTTGTGCAGATGATCGCCTACGCTTGTTTGAATGATTGGGATGGTCTGATCCTCTACAATCATCATACATCGGACAAGGACAACCAACCGGATGATGAGATCCATGATGTCTTTGATTGCTATAATGACCCGGCAGTTATGTGCCAGTGGGGGTTCATGGCAAATGTGTTTTTGAAGGGATTGGTAGCCAAAAGCAATGTCAAAGTAGAGCAGGTCTTTTCCATGGAGGATTTGGAGACATTGCCAAATTGGTACGCCATGGTCAATCTGATTGCACCATATATTACCGGTCTGCATGCGGCATTTGTGGAAAATGGGCATAAATATCGGGGAGATGCGGATCTTGCGATCAATGCGGGCTACTTTAATACTGCAGATTTATCTGAAGCAAAGCATGCTGTGCAGTTTGCATGGTCAAAGGATAGGGATGCTTTTCGAAGATTCCCGGATGACCAGCGACTTCCTAAGGCTAGTAAAGGCTGCCTGGAAGAGGATGCCAAGATTTATCTGGACGAAAAAAATCTTGTCATTAGAGATATCCGTCAGATGGCAGGTATGGGAGATTATACAGAGTTTGCAGAGAAACTGGATCAGGCAATGAAGTGTTGGGAACTAATCCCGGAGGATACAGGTCTGGTGGATGGAAAATTGATTTCGGCAACAGGAGAGATCTGTTTCGATCCGGCACATGCAAGATTTGAGGTACATACACCGTATGCCGCATACTTTAGTGGTGCGCCAGAAGAAAACGTTGTGCTGGATGATCGTATTCTGGTCAAGGCATGCAATGACCGAATCTCACTCTCCGTCATGCCGCTATATCAAGAGGAAAGGGACAAAATGAAGCTGGCAGATGCCAATGAATTTGTGATTTCTGCGTTTGGACGATGTGGCAATGATGATAACGTGATCTCAGACGGACCGGAGTATGCACCGGGTATCACGATGACTTGTATCACAATGAACGGAAAGTTATATGCGGAGACCTTAGAGGGAAGCATGATCATAAAGGCACAGAATAAGGCAGTCCTGGAGTTTTTAGATACTGAGGGCAATGTGATCTCTTCTGTGGAGAAAACTGCGAAAAATGGTCAGGTTGTCTTTGACTTGCCGGGAAATGTAGCCAGTGTATTTTATCATCTGTGGATGGATTAGAAAGAGGTAATATATGGAAGATAAATTATATGAATTTTCGGCAGATGAAAAAGCCTGCGTGATCTATCAGCCCAAACTGCCACGCTATTGGTTTAATTATCTTTGGAGTGAGAAAGGCTACTGTGCGCAGATTTCCCAGAATGGGCATGGACGAAGTTATTACCTGAATGAGAAAGCGGATATGTGTATGCTGAATAATAATGATGCACGCTATGTTTATATCCGTGATGATGAGACTATGCAGAGTTGGAATATAGGTGCGGCACCGCTCAATGAAGAAGTGGAAAATTTCAAATGCACGCATCATCTGGGATATACAGAGTTGTCTTCTCAGGTGGATCAGATCACATCTTGCTGGTGCCTGTATGTGCCGAAGGATGCTTATCACGAGGTTTGGCGGATACGCATAAAAAATGAGAGCCAGCGGACAAGAAAATTGAGTGTTTTTGAGGCGACCAGTTTTGAACTGGAAGGCTTTTCCTATCCCAGATATTATGAAAATTATCGATGCATGGAAACACATTTTGATAGGGATCTGAATGGGATTTACTGTTCTTCCGATCATCCTTTTGCTCCGCATAAGCGGTATAACGCATTCCTTGCCTCGTCGGAACCGGTCTTTGCTTTTGACGGAGATCTTTCAAAGTTTTGCGGCGGCGTAGGAACGATCACTAAGTTAGATGCGTCGGCATATGCACTTTTTCAACGTCCGGACATTGTTGTGAAGGGACTGGATTGCAGTAATTCCGAGGCGGCCTTATTTGTCCTAGGGGCAGTCCTGCAACATAAGATCGTCCTTGCGCCGGGTGAAAGTAAAGAAATTTATATGGTCATGGGAGTGAGCGAATCCGTAGAAGAAGCCATTTCTGTGGGCAGACAGTATAAAGAGAAAAAGGCTGTGGAGGACAGTCTGCAAAAGGCGATCGCCTATAATGTGGATAAGTACAGTTCCCTTATACTGGAAACCCCGGATGCAAAAGTGAACCATATCATGAAAGAGTGGATCAAAAAGCAGGTGGATTGCTGCATTGTCGGTAAGAAAGGAGTTCGAGACAATTTACAGATTGCGGTAGGACTTTTGAATTACCGGCAAGAAAAGGCAAAAGAAGAGATCTTAGAATGTTTACGCCATCAGTTTCAGAATGGTCATGCTGTCTTGACATGGTATCCATATGATGATACCCGCTATTCGGATCAGCCGTTCTGGATCATATGGGCAGTGTGCGAACTGCTCAAGGAAACGGGGGATCTTTCTCTCCTGGAACAAAAGATCTCTTGGCAGGATGGCGGTCAGGCAACGGTCATGGAGCATCTGCGCGCAGCGGTATCCTGTCTGATCCGTGATAAAGGAAAGCACGGTCTGGTCAAGATCTATTTTGCAGATTGGAACGATGCCTTAAATATCACGACCGATCCGGAGGCAGAAAGCGTGATGCTGTCGGAACAGTTCTGTATGGCACTGCTGGAGATGGAAGCCTTGATGCATTATATCGGCAATGAGGAATATGCCGTCTTTTTGCGACAGGAATATGAAAAATTGGCACAGGCGATCAACACCTATGCGTGGGATGGCAAATGGTATATGCGTGCCCTCAGTCAGGTGGAAAATATTGGTTCAAAGGATAGCGATGGGAGCAAGATTTATCTCAACGCGCAGACATGGGCGGTGCTGGCAGAGATTGTACCGCCGGAGCGTATGGCAGATGTGGTTGCTTCCGTGGATGGCATGGAAGGAGATTTCGGCTTTCCACTGAATATGCCAGCCTATGAAAAATATTCACCAAATGTAGGGCGTATGTCCGGTATGCTTCCGGGCTTGTTTGAAAATGGCGGTGTATATTGCCATGCGACCAGTTTTAAGATCTTTATGGATTGTAAATTGGGACGCGCCAATAAGGCAATCCGTACTTTGAAAAAGATCATGCCGGATAGTGAGCAAAACCCATCCAGCAATTCCGGGGCAGAACCATATGTGTTTACAAATTGCTACGCTACGCACCCGGGATATTATGGCAAATCCTACTGGTCATGGACGACAGGTACATCGGCATGGGCTTTGCGCAGTATTTATGAAGGAATCATGGGTTTACAGAGAACTTACGAAGGTTTAAGGATCGCACCGTGTTTTCCGTCAGATTGGAATGAGGCGACGGTAGTGCGGCATTTCCGCGATGCAGATTATCGGATCTGCATCCATAATCCTATGCATCTGGAGCAGGGAGTAGCACATATTCTTATGGATGGCCAGGAGATTACAGGCAATATCCTTCCGGATATGCAGGACAACAAGATGCATGATGTACAGGTTACCCTGTGCGGAAAATGATATTTACAATCAAAAAATGAAAGACATAATACATAGAATGATGCCTATGATAAAGTATAAGCAGAAACAAGGAGGAAGGTTCTATGGCAAAAACAAAATCTAAATCGGCGACGTATAACCCGAAAAACACATGGAAATATGATCTGAAGAAAAATGGAGTGCTTTATCTGATCTTCTTGATCCCATTTACATTTCTCTTGATCTTCAAATATATTCCGATGGTGGGGATTTTGATGGCATTTCAGGATTATAAAGTCGCGAAAGGCTTATTCGACAGTCCGTGGGTCGGACTGGATAAATTTCAGGAACTGTTTGCGGGGGCACAATTTGGTTATGCTTTTCGCAACACGGTCTATATGGCACTATTGAATCTGACATTGGGATTTATCATTCCGGTTATTCTGGGACTTCTGATCAGTCAGGTCAGAAATAAAAGAAGATCCCGTGTGGTACAGACCATCACATATATGCCATATTTTGTTGCACCGGTCGTTGTGTGTACTTTGGCAAAGGAGTTTTTAAAAGAAGGTGGAGCCATCACCATGTTCCTGACTATGTTTGGACTTCCAAACCAGAACTGGCTGGCAGTCAATTCACCGGTGTTCTGGTTCATTAACTGTTTCCTTGGCATTTGGCAGGGGGCAGGCTATGGAGCTATTGTTTACATAGCAGCCATCAATGGCATTGACCAGAATCTCTATGAAGCAGCCTGTATTGATGGAGCAAGCAGATGGCAGCGCTTATGGAATATCACAATCCCAAGTATTGTGCCACTGGTTGTTATGATGTTTACCATGCAGATTGGATTGGTATTTATGACAGGATTTGATAAGGTATTGCTTTTGTATATGCCGACAACTTATGAATTTTCAGATTGCCTGAGTACATACACCTATCGAATGGCATTTTCTTCAGGAAATGACTTTAGTTTATCAACAGCATCCGGTTTGTTGCAGTCTATTATCGGAACCCTGTTACTGATCTTTGGTAACAAAATGTCTGAAAAAGCAACGAAAATGTCGCTGTTCTAAGGAGGAATGAGAGATGGCTAGAAAACCGAAATACAAAGAAGGAATGGTCGTACACCCGAGCCTTGGAGAGAGGGTAGCAGACGTCATTATCGGGATTATCTTATTGGCTTGCATGGCATTGGCAATTATTCCGATGTGGCATACCCTGATGGCGTCTTTGTCCGATGGCAATTTACTCCTGGCACACAACGGAGTCTTATGGAAATGGGTAACAGCGGACGGAAAACCAAACTGGGACGGATATATTAAGACTTTATCTTATGATGATATGGCGATTATCAAGAGTTATGCCTATACCATTTTATATGTGGTGGGCAATGTCTTGGTCGGTTTGGTATTAAATGTGATCGCAGCATATGTGATCTATCGTAAGCCAAAGGCATCCGGAATTATGATGCTCTTTATCATTATTTCCCTTATGTTTAATGGTGGAACGGTACCGACCTATATGGTCATCCGGAATCTGGGAATGACCGGAACCGTATGGTCTATGATCCTGCCGGACTGTACCAATGCCATGTTTATCATTTTGACCCTGAATGCATTCAAACAGGTGCCAAAATCAACGATCGAAGCAGCCGAGTTGGACGGGGCAGGACACTTTACCATCATGTTCCGTATTCTGCTTCCGCAGGCTATGGGACTGGTAACGGTAACCATGATCAACACAGCGATCATTTCTTGGAATGCATGGTTCAATGCAATGCTTTATGTTCCAAGTGATAAGAATTTGTGGCCTTTACAGTTGTGGATCAAGCAGATCGTGGCAGATAATGCGACACTTACTACAGCAACATCACCGGATTGGAACCGTTATCTGGTATCTTACTGTGTGATCATCATTGCCACTTTGCCGGTACTTATCGCAATGCCATTTGCACAAAAACAGTTACAAAAAGGATCTCTGATGGGAGCCGTGAAAGAATAAAGGATAGGAAAATATGATTAAAATTAGTGATATTACGATCGACTATCGTTCTTTATTGGAAAGGAAAGATACCATTTATTATACGGATCAGTCAAAGCCAGTGCTTGGATTTTGCATGGAAAGTGATGAACAAAAGATTCGTGTAGAGAAGGCATGTATTTCCTTAAATGGATGGCAGGAGGAAATAGACGAAATCGCCTATGTTATCTATGGGGGAGAAGAACTCCTGCCGATGCAGACATATACGATCCGTGTGCAGGTAAAAACGACAGACGGTAACCATACAGAAGCCCATGCGACCTTTGAAACAGGTCGCATGGAGTTACCTTGGAAGGGAAATTGGATCACGGATCCATCAATCATTAATACGTCACCCTTATCACCGAGACCTCTGGAATTTCGCAAAAAGATCATTTTGCAAAAGTCGGTAAGATCCTTGAAAGTTATGGCAACAGCCATAGGGATCTATGATCTGTATTGGGATGGAAAACGGATCAATACAGAATACTTTGCACCGGGATTTACGGATTATGATCATCATTTACAATATGGTATCTACCCATTGGAAAATACCCAGCCGGGCACTTATGAGTTGCGGGCGATCGTCGCCGCTGGCTGGGCAGTGGGACGGTCTACCTATATACAGGATACCAATAAGAGCAGATCTCTTTTGATGGCAGACAGGCAGGCTTTTTTAGCTGACGTTTTTGTGGAATACATGGATGGAACAAGTGAATGTGTCGGTACCGATGCGTCCTTTGAAGTGGCGCAAAGCGGGACATACCTTTTTGCAGATTTCTATGATGGTGAGATTTATGAGGCAGATCCAAGCCGTGCTGTCTACGCATGGAAAAAGGCAGAAGACACACAGTTGAAAGAAAAACCAACTATTCAGGTTCGCTATGGAGAGCCTGTTTTGGGACATGAGATCTTTGCGGGAAAGTATATCGGACAGACCAAGGATGGAGAATTTTTATATGACTTTGGACAGAATTTAGCAGGAGTCATAAGAATGACGGTGCAGGCAAAAGCAGGAGATGCCATTACCATCCGTCATGCGGAAGTTCTGGATGGTGATGATCTTTATGTGCAAAATCTTCGTTCTGCCAAGCAGATCATAGAATATCACTGCAAGGATGGAGAACAGACATATTCGCCGCGTTTTACCTATATGGGATTTCGTTATATTGCTGTCAAAGGCATCCGGCCGGAACAGATGCAGATAGAGGTACAGGCGGTTTATTCCGATCTTCTGGGAGATGGCGGTTTTTCCTGTTCCAATGAGGATCTGAACCAATTACAGAACAATATCGTATGGAGCGGAAAAAGTAACTTGGTGGATATTCCGACAGATTGTCCGCAACGCGATGAGCGGCAGGGCTGGACAGGAGATATTGCTTTGTTTGCTTCTACCGCATGTTTTAATTTTGCCATGGATCACTTTTTGATGAAATGGCTGAAGGACATGAAGGCAGAGCAGGGAAAAACGGGATCCATTCCTTTTGTTGTTCCTGTTAGAAAAGGTATCACACCGAGCATGACGACCAGTTGCTGGGGAGATGCCTGTATTATCGTTCCATACGAATTGTATCGCTATAGTGGAAATGTGCGGATTTTGGAAGAAATGTATCCGGTCATGAAAAAATACATGAAGGATGTCCGCAGGTGGGCTAATATGGGGCTTCTTGCCAACAAGACACCTTATGTATTTTCCCTCCCATTTCAATTTGGTGACTGGTGTGCACCTTATGGCAGCCTGCCGGACTGGCTTGCAAAAGGAAAATGGACGGGAACTGCCTATTATGCGCATGCCTGTGATTATATGGAAAAAATTGCACGGGTTCTGGGAAAAGACCGGGATGCGGATGAATACCGGAGATTAGGTGAGAAAGTAGCAGACACTTATATAGATAAGTTTATGCAGGGCAAGGGGAAAATGCCGGACACGGAGGCTTTTCAGACGGGCTATGTCTTGCCTTTATATTTTTCCTTGGCAAAGGCTGAGAAGGTCAATCAGACAATGGTAGAAGAACTGTGGAAGTGTATCCAGGCGGATGGTGGACATCTGAAGACAGGATTTACGGCAACACCTTATTTATTGTTTGCGCTTGCGGATCATGGTTATGTAAAAGAGGCATACAAACTTTTACTGGAGGACACCAATCCGTCATGGCTATATCAGATCCGAAAAGGTGCCACAACGACATGGGAGCAGTGGGACATTATTACAGAATCCGGTGAGATAAAAGAAGGATCCATGAACCATTATGCATATGGCGCTGTCGGAGATTTTCTCTACCGCAGGGTGTGCGGTCTGGAAGCCGAGGAGGCAGGCTATCGCCGGTTCCGGGTACAACCATTGGTGGGCGGCGATCTTACTTTTGCTGAATGCTGGCACAGGTGCCCTTATGGGATCATCCGTGTGCGCTGGGAAAAGCGGGAGGATGATCTGTATGATCTGCAAGTGCAGGTTCCGGTGGGAACAAGCTGTCGGGTGGTACTGGCAAATAAAGAAATTGAGATGGTGGAGAACGGAAATTATGAGTTTACATGGAAAGAATAAAATTTATCTGGATGAAACGAGATCTGTAGAAGAAAGGGCAAAAGACCTGCTTTTGGATATGTCGCTGGAAGAAAAGATGGCACAGGTCAACTGTGTTTTCCCATTCGATAAAAAAGCCATGGATCTTGCATGGATCGCTGAGAGAGTGCCTTATGGTATCGGCGAGGTCAGTACCTTGGAAATGCGGCGCATACCGACCTTACAAGGCGCGGCGCAGTGGGTAAAAGATGTGCAGACGCTGGTTATGGAAAAGAGCCCGCATCATATTCCTGCGATTTTTCACATGGAGGGACTTTGCGGAGCCTTTATCCAGGAGGCGACCAGTTTTCCGTCCGGTATTGCCAGAGGGGCATCTTTTGATCCGGATCTGGAAGAACAAATAGGATCTTGTGTAGCCGAGCAGGAATTGGCTTGTGGTATTACCCATATTCTGGCGCCGGTTCTGGATATATCTAGGGATTCCCGCATGGGTCGGCAGGGAGAAAGTTATGGAGAGGATCCTGCTCTTGCAAGTGCCATGGGGGTAGCCTATACCAAAGGAATTCAGGAAACAAGTGTAGATGGCAGACAGGCGGAAAGTGTGGCGAAGCACTTTTTGGCATTTCATAACTCGCAAGGTGGAATCCATGGAACCCATAGTGATACACCCGAAAGACTTTTACAGGAAATATATGGAAAACCTTTTCAGGCGGCGATCAAGGAAGCTGGATTAAGAGGAATCATGCCTTGCTATTGCTCCATTGATGGAGAGCCGGCTTCTCTTTCTCATAAACTTTTGACAGACTTGTTGCGGGAACAGATGGGATTTGATGGTCTGTGCATCAGTGATTATGGTGGCATAGAAAATAGCCATAATTATCAGCGTATTGGTGAAAGTATGGCAGATGCAGGGGAGATGGCACTGGCTGCCGGTATGGATGTGGAAATGCCAAGTCCTGCCGGTTATGGCAAGGAATTACAGGAAAGATTTGCAAATCAGGCATTGGATATTGGCATGTTAGATCAGGCGGTATATCGTGTCCTTTGTGCCAAGTTTCGCATGGGTTTGTTTGAACATCCTTACCCGCTTATGGATGACAAACTGGAAAATGTTTATCGGAAGGCGGATAAAGGAAAGCAGCTGACCAGACAGTCAGCCATGGAATCCATGACACTGCTCAAGAACGACGGTATTTTACCTTTACGTAAAGATAAGATAAAAAAGATCGCTGTGATCGGTCCCCATGCGGATAATGCGCGTATGTTCTTTGGCGGTTATACGCACATATCTATGATGGAATCTATTTATGCGGTGGCGAACAGTATTGCAGGGGTTGCCGGGATTGAAAATACGACCGGTAAGACTATTCCAACGGTTCCGGGGACTGATATCCAGTTGGATCAGGGGGAAGAGTATGATGCTATTTTGCGTACCCAGAAACCGGACTGTCCGTCTCTTTTGGAATATTTGAAAGCGTATGCACCATCCTGCGAGATCGTATATGCCAAGGGCTATGATATTGCCGGTCAGGATCAATCAGGATTTGATGAGGCATTGCAGATGATCGGGCAGGCAGATCTGGCAATTCTTACTCTGGGAGGAAAATACGGCACCTGCTCTCTGGCATCTATGGGAGAAGGTGTGGATGCAACAGATATCAATCTTCCGGAGTGTCAGGATGCATTTATTGAACAGGCAGCGGAAATAGGCAAGCCGCTTGTGGGTGTCCATATCTTTGGTAGACCGATTTCTTCTGATATAGCCGATGAAAAATTGCATGCTATCCTTGAGGCATGGAATGGTGCTGAGTGTGGTGCGGAGGCGATTGTGCAGACCTTGTTTGGTGAGAATGATCCGGCGGGACGTTTGCCGGTATCGGTAGCATATAAAAGCGGACAGATCCCTATTTATTACAATCATCCGTGGGGGTCTGCGGAGTCACAGAGTGGCAGTATCGGCTTTGCAAATTATGTGGATATGTCGCATAGTCCGCGCTATCCGTTTGGACATGGCTTAAGTTATGCAGAGTTTTATTATCGGGATCTGCATATAGAAAATAGAGAAGTAGATACCATGGGCGACATTGTATGTAGTTTTTTCTTGAAAAATGTGTCAGACTGTGCAGGTGATGAAGTGGTGCAGATTTATGTATCAGATCGATTTGCATCCCGTACCAGACCGGTCATGGAATTGGCAGCCTTTGAGCGTATTCCTTTGCAACCGCATGAAGAAAAGGAGATTATCTGTCACATTTCGCCGTCTCAACTTGCATTTTTAGATAAGGATATGAAGTGGAAGATAGAAAAGGGTGATATTGATCTTTTGATCGGAGCATCTAGCAAAGATATCCGTCTGAAGGATAGCATCCGGATCACAGAAAATGCATGGATTGATGGCAGAGACAGAAGTTTCTATGGAAAGGTGGAGGTCAAATGAGAGTATATTGTAATCCGGTAAATGTACCCTATGCTTATCAGTTTAAAAAGGATCCACGGGATCAGTATAAAATGACAGTCAACCGGGAGGCGGCAGATCCTTCGATGGTTATGTTTCAAGGCAAATATTATCTGTTTGCTTCTATGACAGGTTCGGTGTGGGTCTCTGAGGACATGGCGCATTGGGATAGTTATCCTTTGCCAGAAAATATGCCAATTTATGACTATGCACCGGATGTGCGTGCCATAGGTGAGTATCTGTATTTTACGGCATCTAACCGGGATGTCAAGTGTAGTTTTTATCGCACCAAGGATCCGATCCATGGGCCGTATGAAGAAATACCGGGCTATATGGATTATTGGGATCCGAACCTGTTCCAGGATGATGATGGCAGACTCTATTTTTACTGGGGATGCGCAAATGCGACACCTATCTGGGGGATAGAGTTGGATCCTGCGACCATGGAACCTATGGGCCAGAAAAAAGATTTGATCTTTGGTGACCCATATCATATTGGTTATGAGCGCTTTGGGGAAGATCATTGTGAAGAACCAAAGAGTCAGGCTGAGATTGATGCCCTATTTCAGGAATTTTTAGATCAATGCGGAGAAGATGCAGATAAGATCCCGGAAGCCAACAAGGCGATGATACGGGCAACCTATGCCGGAATGCCTTATATCGAGGGTGCTTGGATGACAAAGCATGCCGGAAAATATTATTTACAATATGCTTGTCCGGGAGCGGAATTCAATGTTTATGCGGATGGGGTCTATGTGGCGGATGCACCGCTGGGACCTTTTCATTTAGCAGAGAATAATCCATTTTCGTATAAGCCGGGTGGCTTCCTGCCGGGAGCCGGACATGGATCTACCATGCAGGATCGCCGGGGTCAGTGGTGGCATACGGCAACCATGCGTATTAGTAAGAATCATGTATTTGAAAGACGAGTAGGCATTTGGCCGGCAGGCTTTGATGATGTGGAAAATCTCTATTGCAACCAAAGATACGGTGATTGGCCTTGTATTATAGAAGATATAGAAAAGGATCCATGGGCAGATCCGAGGTGGTATCTGCTCAGTTACCGGGCAAAGGTGACTTCCTCCGGGTGTGAAAAGGGACATGAGGCGGCATTGGTTGTGGACGAAAATGTGCAGACATGGTGGAAAGCAAAAGAGCAGGATGCAGAACCTTGGTTGTGTCTGGATCTGGTGACCTGTGATCATGTGCATGTGGTGCAGATCAATTTTGCTGATGATATGGAAAACAGGATAGACTGTCCGGGAAGTCTGATGGCAGGACCCGATATGGAACGTTATATAGACTGCAATATACATCCGACAAGATGGCTCTTAGAGGGATCTGCGGATGGCAGGGACTGGACGGTTTTGGCGGATAAGCGGCAAGCCCAGACAGACCTTCCGCATGATTATGTGGTATTTGAAGAGGGCATAGATCTACGTTTTATCAAATTGACGATCATAGATGTGCCTTATCATGTTTTACCGAGTGTCTCAGGAATACGAGTCTTTGGAAACGGGGATGGTAAACGACCGGAGATGGCGAGGGTTCAGGTAGAACAAACCGATGCAAGAGATATGGTAGTATCTGCTGTTTCAGATGAAAGCGTTTGTGGATATAACATTTTATGGGGGCATGCACCGGGAAAACTTTATCATAGTTGTATGGTTATGGGAGCATGTCAGGCATATAAAGTGGGAGCATTCGTAGAGGGGCAGTCCTATTATGTAAGAGTGGATGCTTTTAACAAAAATGGCATTACGCATGGAAAAGAAATTTGCCTTCCTATGGTATGATAGTAAAAACGTTATACACAGGAGGACATAGAATGCATCCAGTATATTTTGTGAGACATGGAGAGAGTGAATGGAATGTTGCAGACCGTATCTGCGGGCAGACGGATGTAGCCTTGACAGACCTGGGGCATGCGCAGGCAATTGCGACCGGGCAAAAGATCGCCAAAGCAGGGATTGCCATAGATGAGATCCTGTATTCGCCGCTGAGCCGGGCTGCGGAGACGGCGCGGCATATTTCGGAGATGACAGGTGTGCCTATGCGCATGGAACCGCGTCTGGTGGAACAGAATTTCGGCAAGTGGGAAGGAACTTCGCCAAGAAATGCTGCGGACTTCTTTGAGGCAAAAAAGCAGTTTGTATGCCGCCACGAGGGCGGGGAGTCTATGCTGCAGTTAGCCCAGCGCATTTACAATCTTTTGGATGAATTGGGCAAAGAGGCGGATAAGACCTATATGCTCGTTGCTCATAATGGCATTGCCCGCGTGGTCTGTTCGTATTTTCACGATATGACAAATGAGGAGTATGCCTCATATGGTGTGAAAAATTGCAGCCTGACAAGATTTGATTTTGACTAAGGCTTTATTTTGGCATGGTCGAGGGCATCCTCGATCGCCATCATAAGGACCTCGGTCGTGTACTGGTTGTTGGCTTCGTATGTAATATTGTCCAGAGACTGTGACTCATAGATCTGCTGGCTGATGTTACTTAGCGCCGGCTGCATGAGTGGGTACATGGTTGCAACGGACTCCTCCAGATTGACAAAGGAAATGTCATTGATATGGTTGGAATCGACAACGACCTGGACTTCGATGGCACTGTCGTTCATGGTAAATCCGGCAGTATATACGCCGGGCATGTAGATGGTTTCCTGCACAGGCTCCGGTTTCTCGTGGCTGGAAAACATCCAGCATAAGAGAATGACAAGCAGTACGCCAAGACCGGCAAATACCGCAGTATATATTAATTCTTTTAGATGAAATACGACGATTTTGGTTTTCTTGCTCACGATAATTCCCCCAGTTTTCGGTGTCTAGTAGAGTATATGAAAAAAAGTTAAAAAAATTCTTATTTTTTTGTTGACAAACTATAGAGGGTTATATATAATAATTTTTGTCGTCACGGAGATGACATAATAAATGCGACAGTGGCTCAGTTGGTAGAGCACCTCCTTGCCAAGGAGGAAGTCGCGGGTTCGAGTCCCGTCTGTCGCTCTTGTATGAGGAACGAATTTGATTCGTTCCTTTTTTGCGTAATAAGGAGATTTTTAAGACAAAGAAAAACCATCTCGCCCCGCTTAGTGCGGTCGCGAAGATGGTTTTTCTTATATTATGGTAACTTATATTTTACTCATCAGTAAACATATAGACTTCCCCTGCTGTGGATAGGGTCAGATCATCGGTGTTTGTGATCATGCCCATGTCGATCATCGCCTGCAAGGTATGGGTGCAGTCCGGTGTCGGGTGGATATATAAATGTGCGGTCATATCTCCATTTGCGGCAACGGCTTCCTTGGTCTCCTCAGCGACCGCCATTTTGGATACCGGAGACAGGGCGCCGGTGACGCTAACGTAGTTTGTAAATAAACTTAAGGAAGAACGACCGGTGTAGTAGAAGGAATACTTGGTGCGATCCAACAGGATCGGTTCCGGGGATCTTAGGACAAGAGCGAAGGAATCCGAGTAGCATGGCGCGCTGGCGTCCAGATCTGTGATCTTGTAGTTGCCTTCCTTAATATCCTGCACAAATGCCTCATAGAGATTTTGCAACTGGGCATTCGTATAAGTCTTTTCTTCAGATCCATCGTCCGGGGCGTCAAAAGGATAAAAAGTCACATCCTCTGCCTGAAGTTCCGCATAGTTTTTTGAAATACCATGGGTCAAGATGGCATCCTTGTCGTTAAAGAGTGACAGGAGTTTTTGACAGGTATTCTGATATGCTTCGGACTTGCCGGCATAATCCGGCAGACGGTAAGAACGGCTCAGTGAACTGCCGTCTTTTAAATGGTAGGAAATATCCAAAAATCCATAAGGCTCGCTGCAATGTCTGGAATAATCTAAAAGTTCTTCTTTTTCATTTATGATCTCTTTGTGGATCGAAATGAAATCCGCAATCTCATCGGCATCTGTAAGAGCATAGGTGGTTTCTCCCATCGTCATGTCTACTTCAAAAACATCGGATGCTGTCGGAACCTGTCTTTCGATACCAAATACATCAAAACGCACGCAGAGCAAGAAGGCGAAAATGACGCCGGTGTAAATGCAGCAGTATTTCATGTACCGCCTTTTCCATACATGTCTGGTTCGGTCAATCAGCATCTGTATTATGAAATAAAGGATCACACCGATGCCGAGACATAGGATCGTGATGCTGATAAAAAATACCGTCTCATTCTCGGAAAGGAGATTGGTTAAGGCATAACCGATGCCGACGGTTGCCAACAATGAGGCGAAAAAGGTCATACCCAGTGTAAATACCGGTTTCATAAATGGCACTGCGATAAAATCACCACAGGTTTCCAAGGCTTTATGCTGGTAAAGCAGGTAAGCGAGTCCGGCAAGCCCAATGCCGACTAAGGCATAGACCAGCAGGGTAGGCAGAGCCTCCGGCAGGATATGATAGATCCGGTAGGTGGCATCATTGATATAAATTCCGGTATGATGCGGCAGATAGGCTGACGGCGTCATACAGAGCAGTTTGTTCCGGTAAATATCCGAAGAATAAACACCGAAACAAAGGAAGGATAAAAGCACGCGGATCACGACCTCAGCCGCCATAAACATAAAATTGAAGATCCAGTAGAAGATGAAATTTGTAATCAACTGTCCACTGATCATGGCGGTAAACAGGGCTATGCCTAAAAAGCATAGATCATAAGCAATCATGCAAAGCATCCAATACCATGGAATCCATACCAGACTTCCGGCACCAAAGACAAGATAGAGGATGGTATTGATCAGGGTTACTGCCAGTTGCGGCAGGAGAGTAAGCGTCAAAATAGAAGCAATACCGGTTGAAAACATGATCTTACGGTTGACCGGGAAAGCATGCATCATGTTGCAGGACCGTCTTTGGTATAAATAGGAAAAGACAGCCAAGGTCACTAAGATCATGTAAATAGCAACAAAGATTGGTACATTTCTGTTCATCACCCCTTCATACAAATCCTGATGTGTTTTTAGGGTCTGGATATAGGCGTCCGGGGACTTTTGCATATTCAGGCGGTTTACGAGCATATTGCAGGACATACTGATAAAAAGAAATGCAAAGTAAAGAAGCGGAAAAGCCACAAAGCGAGTCAGATTTTTCTTGTATATGGTCTTGTTAAAAAAGGATGTTTTTGACTTCATAATGTTCTCCTTCCATTTCATAGATAAAGATTTCTTCCAGGCTCAGAGGAAGAACATCTAAAAGCAGTGGATGCAAGGCTGCCATTTTTTCCTGCGCCTCCCGTGGCTGACCTTTTAAGATCAGGGTAGAAACACGCCCGTTGGTCACGGAATGTAAAACCTGCAGTCCCTCCGGGATCGGTGGAAGATCGCCGTCAAAGGCAACCTGCACTTTGGTGACACTGCTCTGTAAATTGTCTAAAGAGCGTTCCAATATGATATGGCCATGGCTTAGGATGCCGATGTGATCGCAGACGTCTTCCAACTCACGCAGATTGTGTGAGGAGACGAGTACGGTCGTTCCACGATCAGCAACTTCGCCCATGATCAGGCTCCAGATCTGTCGGCGCATGACCGGATCCAAGCCATCGACCGGTTCATCCAAAACGAGCAGGGCAGGATGGATGGACAGAGCCAGAACAAATGCCACCTGCTTGATGGTACCCTTGGAAAAAGACCGGATAGGTTTCTTGAGGTTTAACATAGGAAAACACTTGCAGATCTTATAAAAATACTGCTCGTCAAAACTCGGATATAAGCCCTTGTAGTAATGCATCATATCAAGCGTGGTCGCTTGCGAAAAATAAAAGATCTCATCTGGGATGTAGGCAATTTTTTCTTTAATGGAAGCATTTTCCCGGATGTTTTCACCGTCAATGAGGATCTCGCCTTCGTCCGGGCGGTAGGCACCGACGATATGACGGATGATGGTGGATTTTCCGGCACCGTTGGGACCGACCAGCCCATAGATGGCACCCTTAGGTACATGCATCTGCAAATGGTCGAGGGCTTGTGTGCCATGGAAAGATTTGGAAACATTATCGATCTGAATCATCTTTGCCACCTCCTTTTGCCAGCGCTTCAATGCGTTCTTTTAATTGCTCCTTGTCTTCGCTTAAGAAGAGAAGTTCTTTTACGATCTCGTCAAATTTTTTTAGCAATTCGTCATTCCTCCCGGCTGAAATATCTTTTCTGTCTGCAGCAAAACTGCCACGGCCTGTGATCGTGTAGATGTAACCTTCCTGCTCCAATTCACGGAACGCCTTGGCGATGGTGTTGGGATTGATCGCCAACTGGCTTGCAAGTTCGCGCACGGAGGGAAGTTTTTCATCGGTAGCAATCGCTCCGGTGATCACGAGACGCTTTAAGCCATCCTTGATCTGTTCGTAGATGGGCTTGGAGTCCCGATAGTTTAGTTGAATCATAAAAGGAATCACCACCTTTACCATTTCTGAAACTGTATTAGTTGTACTAGTACACTTATAACACGCTTTGCTAGGATATGTCAATAGCCTGTGAAAAATGCATAAAAAAACACTTCACAACATGAATTTGTGAAGTGCCTGTATGTCTTGTATCAATATGTATATGAACTAGTCTTGCAAAGAAGAAAGATACTCTGTCAGATCTGAGGTATCTACACTGTAATAAGTAGGGGTTTCAGCCTTTTTCTCCTCGTATTTTGTGTGTGCAGAAAATCCTGCCCATACAACGATAGCGACTGCCACAACAATACCGCCTACAGCAAGAAGGATGTGTTCCATCTTTTGCTTTTTGAGGATCTTCTTACGGTTGTGTTTCTGTTCTTTGCGTAAGTCAACTTTTTCCTGGCTCATTCTGTCTTACTCCTTCGATTAATTTCTTCTATAAATATAATCCTTTTTGCGACAAAAGGCAACTTCTTTTGTTGCGCTCCTGGGATAAATTCGCTACAATAAATAATAATATGGCATTGCTATACATTGATTGAAATGATATATGATTTGACATAAAGATGGGAGGAAATGACAAGTGAGTCTAGCAGATCAGATTTTTGTAGATATGTGTAATGATATCATTACGAATGGAATTAGCACCGAAGGAGAGAAGGTGCGACCAAAATGGGAGGATGGCACAAGCGCTTATACCGTAAAAAAGTTTGGTGTCGTGAACCGCTATGATCTGTCAAAGGAATTTCCGGCTATCACACTTCGTAGAACAGCCATCAAAAGTTGTACCAATGAGATGCTCTGGATCTGGCAGAAAAAGTCTAACAATATCCATGACCTCAAGAGTAGTGTCTGGGATGAATGGGCAGATGAGACAGGCTCAATCGGCAAGGCTTATGGTTATCAGATGGGGGTAAAGCATAAGTATAAAGAAGGTATGATGGATCAGGTAGACCGCGTGATTTATGATCTGAAAAACAATCCTTTTTCACGTCGTATCATGACAAATATTTATGTACATCAGGATCTGTCAGAGATGCATTTATATCCTTGTGCATATTCGATGACATTTAACGTGACGACAAGACCGGGAACAGACAAATTGGTTTTAAATGCAATTTTAAACCAGCGTTCACAGGATGTTTTGGCAGCCAACAACTGGAATGTATGTCAGTATGCCGTGCTTATGCATATGTTGGCACAGGTGTGTGATATGGAAGTGGGAGAACTTGTACATGTGATCGCAGATGCACATATTTACGACAGACATATTCCACTCGTGCAGGAACTGATTACCAGAGAGCAGCATCCGGCACCAAAGTTCTGGCTGAATCCGGAGATCAAGGATTTTTATGCCTTTACCGAGGATGACATCCGTTTAGATGATTATGTTACCGGACCACAGATCAAGAACATACCGATTGCAGTATAAGGAGTAGATATATGAACATCATCGCATCAGCAGACAATAATTGGGCTATTGGCAAGAACAACGAACTTTTGATCCGTATCCCGCAGGATATGAAGCGTTTCCGTCAGATGACAACAGGAAATGTCGTTGTCATGGGACGAAAGACTTTAGAGAGTTTTCCAAATCAGGCACCCCTCAAAGACCGCATCAATATTGTATTGACGGCAAATCCAAATTATGAGGTCAAAGGAGCTGTGATCGTACATTCCATGGACGAATTGCAGGAAGAATTGCAAAAATATAATTCCGAGGATATTTATGTGATCGGTGGAGACAGTATTTACCGGCAGATGCTGGATCTTTGCGATACAGCCTATATCACAAAGATCGATTATGCCTATGAAGCCGACGCACATTTGCCAAATCTGGAAAAAGATCCGGCATGGTCGCTGACTGAGGAGAGCGAGGAGCAGACTTACTTTGATGTAATCTACACCTATCAGATATATAAGAGAGGTTGATCATAATATGGACATCACGGGAAGAAAATTATTTGTAAAAGCATTACAGGAAGAAGGCGTAGATACTATTTTTGCTTATCCGGGCGGAATGGTAACCGATATTGTGGATGAGTTGTACAAGCAGGATTCAATCCATGTTGTTTTGCCTCGCCATGAGCAGGCGCTGATCCATGAGGCAGAAGGATACGCTAGAGCAACAGGACGCGTCGGTGTATGTCTGGTGACCAGTGGACCGGGGGCAACCAATACGATTACCGGTATCGCAGATGCACATTACGACAGTATTCCGCTTGTCATCTTTACCGGTCAGGTGCCGCAGAACCTGATCGGAAACGATGCCTTTCAGGAAGTTGATATCGTTGGTATGACGAGAAGCATTGTAAAATATGGTGTGACCGTGCGTGACCGCAAGGATCTGGGCAGGATCATAAAGATGGCATTTCAGATCGCAAGTTCCGGCAAGCCGGGTCCGGTATTGATCGATATCCCAAAGGATATCCAGACCCAGAACGGACCGGCAGGATATCCGGATCATGTGGATATCCGCGGCTACAAGCCAAATGAGACCGTACATATCGGGCAGTTGAAAAAGGCATACAAGATCTTAAAATCAGCCAAGCAGCCTTTGCTTTTAGCAGGCGGCGGTGTTAATATCTCAGGGGCACAAGAACTTTTGACGACCTTTGCGGAAAAGATGCATATACCGGTTGTCACGACCGTTATGGGCAAGGGAGCCATCCCAACAGACCATCCTTTATATGTGGGGAACAGCGGTATGCATGGCAGATATGCCGCAAATATGGCGGTCAGCGAATGCGATGTTCTCTTCTCGGTTGGCACAAGGTTCAACGACAGGATCACGGGCGATCTGAACGAATTTGCACCAAAGGCAAAGATCGTACATCTGGATATTGATGCATCTTCTATTTCACGAAATGTCGTTGTGGATGTGCCGGTCGTTTCGGATGCCAAGATTGCGCTGGAACGTCTGGTGGAATGGGCAGAAGCCAAGAATACGGACAAGTGGCTGGCGAAGATTGGCATGTGGCAGGAAGAAAATCCGCTGGAAATGCGACGAGACCATGGACTTTCGCCACAGATGATCATGGAAGCCATCAACGATACTTTCCCCCAGGGAATTGTCGTGACGGATGTCGGACAGCACCAGATGTGGGCAACGCAGTATATTACCATGCCGAGAGGCAAGCAGATGATCACTTCCGGTGGTCTCGGAACGATGGGGTTTGGTTTCCCGGCAGCAGTGGGCGCCAAGATCGGAGCACCGGACAAGGATGTTGTCTGTATTACGGGAGACGGCGGCATGCAGATGAACATGCAGGAAATGGCGACCGCTATTTGCGAAAAAGTGCCACTGACCATCTGTATTTTGAATAATAATTATCTGGGCATGGTGCGCCAGATGCAGCAGTTGTTCTATGGCAAGCGTTATGAGATCACCTGTCTGCGCCGACAGATCGGATGTCCGGACGGTTGCAAGGGACCGAATGAAGCGTGCCCGCCATATGTCCCGGATTTTGTGAAATGGGCTGAGAGTTATGGGGCGCATGGACAGCGCGTGACTTCTTTGGAGGAGGCAAAAGCGGCGCTGGCTGAGGCAAAAGAGCGGACAGATGCACCTACGGTGATAGAGTTTATGATTGCAACAGAGGAGATTGTTCTTCCTATGGTAAAGAGCGGTAATCCTATGAGCGAAATGATTTTGAAGTAGGAGGTGTCAGATATGGGAATGAAAAATCGATGGATTGCACTCTATGTAGAAAATCAGGTGGGCGTTCTGGCGAAGGTGTCCGGTCTTTTTTCTGCAAAGTGCTATAACTTACAAAGTCTTACCGTTGGCACGACCGAGCATGAAGATGTCTCGCGCATGACTATCTGTGTTACCAGTGATGACATCACCTTTGAACAGATCAAAAAGCAGTTAAACTGCATGGTGGAAGTCATCAAGGTGATCGACCTGACGCATGTGCCTTTGCACATGAAAGAGATCCTTTATGCCAAGGTCAAGGGGCTTGACAATGAGGGCAAGGAAGAAGTCTTTCGAATCGCGCAGGTCTTCAACGTCAACAATGGCAATGTTAAAGTGGCGGACATCGGCGAGGACAGTGTACTTTTGGAATGTACGCTGACAGACCACAGAAATGACGATCTGATCACACTTTTGAAAAAGCAGTTCAAGAGCAAGGTTGAGATCGTGCGGGGCGGTGCGGTTGCGATCGAGGCAATCTCTACATCCTGCCGATAAAGATGAGGTTTGATATGAAAAAACTTTGGAAAAAGTGTCTGGTTCTTTTCTTGTGTTTTTGCGTGATGTGGAGCGCAGGGGGCATAGGCAATGTCTACGCTAAGTCTCTGGAGGAGATCAGACAGGAACAATTAGAAAACAAAAAGAAAAAGGACGAGGCAGAGAGCCAGAAGAACGATGCACAGAAAGTTGTTGACGATCTTCAGGACGAGGCAGATGATCTTGGCGCGACCTATAACTCATATAACAAGCGTTTGCAGAGCGTCAACCAGGAGATCACGGATACACAAAATGCAATCGAATCTGCCAATGCCAGCATTAGTCAGTTGGAAAATGAACTGGCTGAGGCAGAGGCGGCAGAGGCTGAACAGTATGAGGGGATGAAGACCCGTATCCAATACATGTATGAGAACGGATCCCAGTCGCTTTTGACCACCCTTCTGGAGAGTGGCTCCATGGTAGAATTTTTGCAGAGAGCCGAGTATGTGTCCTCTATCACTTCCTATGACCGAAAGATGATGAACTCCTATGCAAAGTTGCAGGATACCATCAAGGAAAAGTCGGCAGCACTTAGTGATAAAAAGACAGAACTTTCTGCCTATAATGATACGCTTTCTGCAAAGCAGGATGAACTTGACGATCTGGTCAATGATGCCGGCAATGCCTACAGTGCCAAGAAGGGGGAAGTATCAGCGGCACAGATGTCCGTGGAAGAATACAATGCCAAGATCCAAGAGTTCCGGGACAATGAGACAGCATTAGAGGGAGAGGCAGCAGCAGCGCAGGCAGCCCTGGCACAGCAGATCCTGCAGCAGCAACAGCAACAACAGCAGCAAGGGGGAACTACAGGTGGAGACGGCAGTGATGGATCCGATGCAGGTAATGCAGGAGATGCGGGCAATACACCGCAGATTCCTACGGAAAATACCGGTGGCTCGATCTCTTATTCGGATGCTGACCTGAAACTGATGGCTGCGATCATCCAGGCAGAAGCCGGAGGCGAGTCCTATGCAGGACAGTTGGCAGTCGGAACCGTTATTATGAACCGAGTCAAGAGTTCCCTGTTCCCGAATACCTTATCGGGGGTCATTTATCAGACCAACCAGTTCCAGCCGGTACGAGACGGGCATCTAGCCCTGATCCTGGAGCGTGGACCGAATGAATCCTGCACCAATGCCGCCAGACAGGTTTTGAATGGCTACCGGTCGGGCGACTGGCTCTTTTTCATGACCAAGAAGTGGGCTGATTATTACGGCATCACGGGATATACTATGATTGGAAATCATGCGTTCTTTAGAAATTGGGGAGCAAATTAGAAAAAACGTGGATACTTTTCTGAGGGAAGGTGTCCGCGTTTTTGTGCTATAAGAAAGAGAAAATGATTTATTAAATTTTGATTAGTGTTTATAATAAAAAAAGACTTCTATATGAAGCCTTTAAGCACACCCTGTGCTGCTGGAAAAACCAGTGAATTGAATAAATTTTTATTTGAACTCGCAGTGTAAATTTGTAGGGGAACTACAATGTACATTTGTATGGTAGCGCAAAGATGGAGGAATGTCAAATGAAAAATGAGAAAAAGTACTATTTAGGATTGGACATTGGAACGGATTCTGTGGGCTATGCTGTGACAGACACAGAATATCGTTTGTTAAAGTTTCATGGGAGTGATGCATGGGGCAGTCATGTATTTAGTGCGGCTGCCCTTTGTGATGAGCGTAGAAATTTTCGCTCTGCGCGACGCAGACTGGATCGAAGACAACAGCGCGTGCAACTTTTGCAGGAAATCTTTGCAGATGAGATCTCAAAAATTGATTCACGCTTTTTCCCGCGTTTATCAGAGAGTTATTTATGGCGTGAAGATACAGCAGACAGGTATATTTTCTTTAATGATAAGGAATATACAGACGTTCAATATATGGGAGAATATCCGACAATTCATCATCTTATTTCGGATTTAATGCATGATAAAAAGAAACATGATGTGAGGCTGGTATATTTAGCATGTGCATGGTTAGTTGCGCACAGAGGACATTTTTTGAATCAAATCAGTGTGGAACATATGGATTCATTGCTGGATATTCAGGAAGTATATCAGAATTTCCTGGGATTTTTTATAGAAAATGGTTTTGAAAATCCGTGGTCATCAGATGCGCAGGCTATTGGTGCGATTTTAAAAGAGCATGTGAGAGTGACAGAAAAACAAAATCTTCTAGCGGCAACTATATTGGATGATAGAAAGCCAAATAAGAATGTAAGCGAAACTTTTCCATACAGTGAATATCATATTATTCGTTTACTGGCTGGAGGAACTTGTAAATTACAGGATTTATATGGAAAAGATGAGTATGAAGCCTTTGGCTCTCTTTCACTTGAGATGGATGATGATAAAATGGCGGAGATCATGGTCAATATCGGAGATGATTATGAACTGATTTCTGTATTACGCAATTTACATGATTGGAGTGTGCTGGCAGAAGTTTTAGATGCGGAATCCGGAATTACAACGATTTCGGAGGCAAAAGTGAAAATATATGAGCAGCATAAAGCGGATCTTAAGACATTAAAATACTTTATACGTAAGTATTGTCCAACAAAATATGATATGGTCTTTCGTGAAGCACGAAATGACAACTATGTGGCCTATTCCTATCATGTCAACCGAGAGATCGCAGACCAGATCAAAAGCAAGGCGGATATTGAAACTTTCTCGAAGTTCCTTGAAAAAACAGTAGGGATAATTCAGCCAGATGAAGAGGATGAAGCCGTATATCAGGAGATGTGCGAACGGCTGGTGTTACGACAGTTTTTGCCAAAACAAAAAAATACGGATAATCGTGTGATTCCGCATCAGTTGTATGAATATGAATTAAAGAAAATTCTGGACAATGCAAGCGAGTATTTACCATTTTTAAAACAGAATGAAGATGGAATTTCAAATAAGGATAAGATATTAAGTGTATTTAAGTTTAAAATCCCATATTATGTTGGACCACTGAATACAAATTCTGATTTTGCATGGATTCAGCGCAAAGCAGGAAAAATTTTGCCTTGGAATTTTCAGAGCATGATCGATGATGATGCGAGCGAAGAAGCATTCATAAAAAAGATGACAAATCAATGTACATATCTTCCAGGAGAAGCAGTTTTGCCGAAGGATTCTTTATGCTATCAGAAGTTCATGGTTTTGAATGAGATAAATAATCTAAAAATAGATGGTAGAAAGATACCGGTAGAAGCCAAGCAGGGACTATATACATGTCTTTTCTTAAAATATAAGCGTGTAAAGAAAAAGCAGATTGAGGATTATTTGATCAGTAATGGATATTTAGATAAAAATCGCAGAGAGAGTCTGAGCGGAATTGATGTGACGATCAAATCATCATTATCTTCATATCTTTCTTTCAAGCGATTGTTGGATAAGAAGATACTGAGTGAACAGGAAGTGGAGCGGATTATTGAGAGATCTTCGTATGCAGAAGATAAAGGTCGTGTAGGAAAGTGGTTACGAAAGAATTATCCGGATTTGTCAGATGAAGATGTCACATATATTTGCAAAATAAAAATCAAAGATTTTGGAAGACTATCACGCAAATTCCTAACTGGCATGGAAGGGGTTTGCAAAGCAACAGGAGAGATAGCGACCATTATCAACATGATGTGGGAAACCAATGATAATCTGATGGAATTGTTATCAGAACGATATACTTTTGTAGAGACAATTGATGCATGCAGAAAAGAGTATTATACGGGAAGAAAGCAGACATTAGAAGAACGTTTAGATGAAATGTATGTATCAAATGCAGTTAGAAAACCAATATATCGTACCCTAGATATCGTAAAAGATATTGAAAAAGCATTTGGAACACCTGAAAAAATCTTTGTTGAGATGGCGAGAGGAGGATTACCAGAGCAAAAAGGAAGACGGACAAAATCACGTTATCAGCAGATTCTGGATTATTATGCAAAGTGCCGGGAAGAGGATGTTCGCGATTTGAAACATCAGTTAGAGACCATGGGCGAATACGTGGATAATCGTTTGCAAAGTGATCGGTTGTTTTTATATTTTATGCAATTCGGGAAATCGGCATATAGCGGAACTCCTATCTCGATTGAGCGTTTAATGGCAGGTTCCAAAGAATACGATATCGATCATATATATCCACAGGCATATGTTAAGGATGACAGCATTATCAATAATAAGGTATTAGTGCTGTCAGAGGAAAATGGTGCAAAACAAGATGTTTATCCGATCAAAGCAGAAATTCGCAACCAAATGCAAAGTACATGGGCCTACTGGCATCATTTGGGAACCATTTCAGATGAAAAATACAAACGACTGATTCGCTCAACTCCATTTACAGAGGACGAAAAGTATGGATTTATCAACCGTCAGTTGACAGAAACGTCGCAGTCCACAAAAGTAGTAGCCGAATTGCTGAAGGAAAGATTTCCACAGACGATAATTGTTTATTCTAAGGCAGGACTGGTTTCTGAGTTTAGACATGAGTTTGATCTGTATAAATCACGTACATATAACGATCTGCATCATGCGGTGGATGCGTATTTGAACGTGGTGGTAGGAAATGTGTATCATATGCGATTTTCGCGTCAATGGTTCCGTGTCGAGTCCAGGTATAGTGTTAAGACGAAAACATTATTTACACACACTGTTAAATGTCAGGATCAAATTGTTTGGAACAAGGAAGAAATGTTACCGCGAGTACTTAAAACAGCAAAGAAGAATACGGCTCACTTTACCAAGTATGCAAGTTTTAAGACTGGTGGATTATTCGACCAGCAACCAGTAAAGAAGGGAGCAAACTTGATACCATTAAAGGCAGGACTCCCAACGGAAAAATATGGTGGCTACAATAAGGCGGGGGTTATGTTTTTTATTCCGGTACAGTATAGGACTGGAAAAAAGTCGACCTTAATGGTATTGTCGGTGGAACTTTTATATGGCAAGAGATTTCTGGAAGACACGACATTTGCCAGAGAGTATGCGAAAGATCGTTTACAGCGCATTACTGGAAAGCCCGTGGATATTGTGGATTTCCCAATGGGAATGCGACCATGGAAGGTAAATACCATATTGTCTTTAGATGGATTCCGCGTGTGTATCACGGGAAATGCGAGTGGAGGTAAGTGTTTGATTGCACAGCCGGTTGTGCAGTTTTCATCGGATGAGTATTGGAAGTATTATCTGAAAAAAGTAGAGAGGTTAACGGAAAAAGTATCCAATAACCCACGATACGTTTATGATGTGGACTATGATGTAGTGCATGCAGAGGATAATTTGAAATTATATGACCTCTATATAGATAAATTGCAGAATACCATTTACAAAAAACGAATCAACTCTCCATTACAACTTCTTATAGATGGGAGGGAACGGTTTATGGGATGTAATGTAATAGAACAGTGTCAGGTGTTGTTAAATATTCATCAGGTGTTTGGCAGAATGACGGCGGGATGTAATCTGGAAAAAATAGGTGGAAAAGCGCATAGTGCTGCGACAGTAAGTTTTAGTAGCACGATGTCAAACTGGAAAAAGAATTATTCAGATGTACGTATTATCGATCAATCGGCATCTGGATTGTGGGAAGTGGTTTCGGATAACATTTTGGAGTATGTATGAGTTGGCGAGTGGTAGTCATTGAAAGTCAATCCAAATTAGATTACAAGATGGGGTATCTGGTTGTACGTGGATTGGAGACAAAACGTGTTCTTTTAGATGAAATAGCGGTGCTTCTTATAGAGAATCCTGCAGTTTCTATGACAGGTGTCTTGATTGCGGCGTTGACGGAAAAGAAAATAAAAGTAATCTTCTGTGATGCAAAACGAAATCCTATTGCGGAATTGGTACCTCATCATGGTTGCCATGACAGTTCAGCCAAGATTCGTTCACAAATAGCGTGGGAACAGACGGTGAAAGATAGTATCTGGCGAGATATTGTAAGTGAAAAAATACGAAAACAGGCAGATTTTCTCTTGGAAATAGGATGTTTGGAGCAGGCAAGGATGCTATCCGGTTATACAGAACAGATTGAACTTGCGGATACGACGAATCGTGAAGGACACGCTGCAAAGGTGTATTTTAATGCACTTTTTGGAATGGAATTTACCAGAAGTGCCGATATAGCCATCAATGCTGCGCTAAACTATGGTTATAGCATGATTCTTTCGGCATTTAATCGGGAAATCAGTGCGAATGGATATCTGACACAATTGGGAATCTTTCACAATAATATGTTCAATCATTTTAATTTGTCCAGTGATCTGATGGAACCATTTCGTATTTTGGTAGATCGGCTTGTATATCAAATGCAGCCGGTGGAATTTGATACAGAAGAAAAACATGAAATGTGGCGCATCATGGATCAAAAAGTGAGTATTGATGGACAGAGTCAGTTTGTAATGAATGCTATTAAGATATATACAAAAAGCGTATTGGATGCAATTAATGATGGAGATGCTTCGCTTATAAATTTTTATGGTATGCTGTAGCGAAAGCATTTGGGAGATAAAATGGCAGGGTTTCGATTTATGAGGATGTTAGTCTTTTTTGATTTACCGACACTTACAACGGAAGACAAACGGCAATATCGGCAGTTTCGAAAACTGTTGATAAAAAATGGATTTATTATGTTGCAAGAATCTGTATATTGCAAAATGATGACAAGCCCATCTATGGAAAATTCGATTAAGTTGCTTATTCATAAGAATAAACCGTCACAGGGAATCATACAGACGCTGGTTGTAACAGAAAAGCAATTTGTCAAGATGGATTATGTAGTCGGAGAGTATACAGGCGATGTGATCGATACGGAGGAAAGGCTGGTTGTGCTATGAAAGTATATATTCCACAAATAGATAGCACAGTTACGTGTGAAGCGGGGTGTTGCCAGACAATCGTGATTGAGAATCAAAAAGTATGGTGTGATATTCTAAATGATTTGGCTGACCAGTCGCAAGGAGCAGAAGGGAAAATAGTTTTATCGAATGAGGATAAAGTTCTTCCAATGGCAAAACATGCAGAAATGGTATCACAGTTTATCCCTTTTGATATGAATCAAAAAGGACTCATAACAAAGATTGTCAATCGGATGCAACAACGGGCAATAGGAGAAGATTATTTTTTGAAGATGTCAACCCTGGTAGCAGAATGGGAGCAATTACTTTTGGAATTATCCACGGAGATGACAGGTCATATAAGTTTTTCAAAGGTTAATATAGAATCCCTGATCAAGGCAGCAGGAGTGGAAGTGGAGAATGTTTATGATAATCTGGGGGAAAAGTTGTTGGATTATTTTGAACTGGTGCAGATATACGATCATAATAAGTTGTTTTTCCTGATCAATCTGAGAAGTTATTTATCGGATGGAGAGATGGAAGAATTTTTTGAAGATGTGCAAAATC
>ERZ772900.44-NODE-44-length-102594-cov-15.224373_pt1 | contig 102594 bp, 101 predicted proteins | sample MGYA00512124_ERZ772900 | MGnify/ENA primary metagenome ERZ772900 (study PRJEB29015, sample SAMEA2737716) | human gut metagenome | biome: human gut; feature: human-associated habitat; material: faeces | place: China | collected 2012 ... | reverse complement strand
TCCTTACTTTCTCGTCGTTGTTTAATTTTCAAGGTCCTTAACCAGCCTTTCAGCCGGCCGCTCTTCTCTCGAGCGCTTAGCTATAATACCAAAGTGCAAGGCAAAAGTCAACACTTTTTTTCAAGTTTTTTCAAGTTCTTTCACACTCTGCCGAGCGTTTCTCCAAATCCTTTATTATTTATATACATTATATACAGCAGAGAAAAGCGCACGGTATTCGCCGTGCGCACCAATCAGAATTCCATTTTATCATCAAAACAGGTTTGACTTTTCTTTGGAAAAAAATTTGAAAAACTTTGCCAGCCCTCTGCCAACTGCCGGTATTCTACCCGAAAGTCATACACGGTAAAGCCCCCGTCATTATAGGTGATCCACTTGGCGTCCGGCTCAAAGCCGAAGCTGCGTGTGTTGCAGTAAGCCACCGCCGTGCCGCCGATCAACAGTATTGTGCACAGCAGAAGTAAGATGGGGGTTGGGTGTTTCTTCATAACGGCTCCTTATTTTTCATAATCCTGGATGACCCGAGCCAAGGCGGTGGCAAACAGCCGAGCGGAATAGCAGGCTTCGTCCAGCGTGTTGCCGTCCGTGCCCACCTCCAGCAAAAAGGAATTGCGGGTCATATCCATATTATACTTACGCTCGGAAAAGAGAATGGGGCGCATCAGCCCCGGGTACTGTTTCTCCACTTGCTGCTGCACTGCCAGGTCAAAGCGCAGATTGTATTCCCAGTCTGGAAAGTTCTTGACCCGATTGTATTCGCACCCGGCAATGATCATCATCCGGGCGGCCTTTTTTCCCTTGATTTTGGCGGTAGGCTTCACCTTGGTCTTATTATCGTATGTAATATCGTCCCGGTGCACATCAATGGTGATCTCTATGGACGGGTACTTCTCCAAATACCCCGCCACCGTTTTGCGGGAGTGGTCGTAGGCGCCGGAGTAGTCCTTGTCGTGGGTGGTGCGGTCGTGCACCACGCCGATCCCGCACTTTTCCAGATACGCGCAAAGTTCGTCCCCGACCCGCACCATATTTTGGGTACTGCTGTCGCTGCGCAGGTCGGTGGACTTGGTATAATAACCCGCGTCCAGGAGGGTGTAGCCCTCTGTGGTATGGCTGTGATAGATCAGCACCGTCGGCTTGGCCGCATTGGGCACGGACAGGGCCGCCTTCTGTTTAAGGAGTGCCTCTATGTCCGGACGATAAAACGAAGCGGGGATCTTGCTTTGAATTGCCAGCGAACCGAAAGACAAGATCGTCCCCCCGCCCTGGTAACTCTCCTCGCTGGTTTTGCCCACCTGCTTTTGGCTGCCGATCACTTTTTTCTCTTGCTGCATCAACTTAGCCACATCCGCCGGGGTCTCGGTAATGTGCGCATAAGGGTCGCTGTCCTTCCCTGAAATGGGGTGCATTGCCTGAGCCTCCCGGGTCGCGGTAGTCTTAGTATGCGTCGTTTGCGCCGATTTTATAGTAGAAAATTCTGTATTTATTTTGTTGCTGAAATAGGTGGGCGAAAACACCGCCGCCACCCGCTGACCCACCGCGCCGACGGCAGAGATCCGGGGTGCCGCGCTCACCAGCACCGCCGTGACCAATACCGCCGCCGTAATATTGCAAAAGAAGGCCGCCCGTTCTTTTTTCATATCCAGCTCCTTTGGCTTCGTCCTGCTTCTATTCTCATATAAGAATATGCACACCGGCGCCGGATTATCCCACCAGCGTGTACAGATCCCGGGGCTGCAAGTGCCGCTGGAGACACACATTGATGGACATACCCAGCAGCTTGGCGCCCCGGTTGATCAGCTGGTCGATCTCTCTGGGGGTCACATACATCTCCTCCGCCGTACCGCCCAACACCCGACTGCTGACCACCGTGGGAATACCCAGTGCCACCACCGGCACGCCCAGCACCCGGGCACTGATCTCCCGCCGATGATTGCCCACCCCGGAGCCGGGGGCAATGCCTGCATTAGACAGCTGCACCGTGGTGCCCAGCCGATCCGCCGACGATGCCGCCAGCGCGTCCACCACAAGCACGCAGTCCGGGTGCACCGTGTGAACCATACCCGCCACCACCTCGGCGCTCTCCATACCGGTGTTGCCCAGCACCCCGGTGGTAACGGTAGACACATCCGTCAGTGGTCCCAGCGCCCGGCGCAGTTCTCCGGCAATGTGACGGGTGGCCAGCACATAGCGGTTGGTCTCCGGCCCCAACGCATCCGCAGTGATGGCTGTGTTTCCCACCCCGGCAACCAATACCCCGGTGGGGTGATCCGGCAGCAGCCCCCGCAGCAAATCGGCGATCCGCTCCAGCCGCCCATCAAACAGCTGGGTCTCCTGCGCCATGGGCGACACCCGGTAGGTGATATACTTGCCCACCGGTTTGCCCAGGGCTTTTTCGCCTCGGGCGTCCAGCACTTCCACCACGGAAATGCCATCCTGCTCCCGCACTTTTACGCCGGGCAGCGCAGTTTTTTGCTGATTTTCATAGCTTTCCAGTGCCAAATCTGTGCGATTTTCCATATTTTTCACCTGATTTTTATAGTTTTTCAATAAAAGTATGTCCAAAAAGAAAAAAATACTTGCATTTTAGATTTGCGTGTGCTATGATGTTTAGGCATTAAAAAGAAAACGGGGCTATGCCCTTCTACCTAATCCACCGCTAAAGGAGTGAAAACCATGCCCAACATTAAGTCTGCTAAAAAGAGAGTCAAGGTCAACGCTGTGAAGGCCGCCAACAACAAGGCCCGCAACACCGCCCTCAAGACTGCCATCAAGAAGGCAAATGCCGCTATTGATGCCAACGCTGAGGACAAGACCCAGGCTGTGCAGTTTGCCTGCAAGAAGATCGACCAGGCCGCTGCCAAGAACCTGCTGCACAAGAACACCGCAGCCCGCAAAAAGAGCAATTTGGTCAGCAAACTGAATCGCGCATAAGCGCCGACACTCGGTTTCTATCGAATTTTCGCTTCCTGCATTTGCAGGGAGCGTTCTTTTTTTGTCACCGGCCGCTGCTTTTGCGAAAGTAGACATCTTTCTGCTGTTTTGGCGCTTGACTTTGCCGCCAAATCCATTTATAATAGAAACAGATTTTATAAGGGGGTTCATTATTATGAATTTCAAAACGATCCTGAAAGTCATTAGTGCCATCGTTGCCATTGCAGGCGTGGCCGTTGCCGTATATCTTGCCATCCAGAAGCTGACTGCTCCCAAAGAGGCAGAGTATTTCGACGACAGCGATTTCTTCGAGTGCGATAACGATCTGGAGATCGTAGAGACTGCCGCTGCGGACACCCAGGTGCAGGAAAAGGCAGAGCCGGCTGAGAAAAAGGCGCCCGCCAAAAAGAGCGCACCTAAGAAAAAGGCACCTGCTAAAAAGGCTGCCAAATAAGCAAAACACAATGCAATGAGGGGATGGCTTTCGCCGTCCCCTAACTTTTTTGGAGGTATTCTATGTATTCCTGCGGATTGGTGCTGGAGGGCGGCGGCAACCGTGCCATTTACACCAGCGGCGTGCTGGACGCCTTTATGGATCAGGGGATCACCTTCCCTTATGTTATCGGCGTGTCGGCAGGCAGCTGCAATGCTGTGTCTTACATCGGCAAATGCCGGGGTCGTCAACATGATATTTCCATTCAGTACAGCGGCGACAAACGCTTTATGAGCCTGGAAAACATGATAAAGAACGGCGAATTCTTAAACGGCGAGTGGTTGTTTGGGGAATTAAGCTACGATTTGTCCCCCTTGGACCAAGAGGCCTATGACCAGGCGAACACCACCTTGTGCGTGGTGGTTACCAACGCCCTCACCGGCAAGGCGGAATATATGTATCCCAAGGACTTCCACAAACGGGGCTGCCCCATTCTGCGGGCCAGCTGTGCCCTGCCCGGCGCCACCAAGGGGGTTATGCTGGGCAAAGACCGGTACTTTGACGGCGGCGTCACCGACTCCATTCCCCTAGCTCACGCTTACGAGGACGGGTGCCAAAAGGCAGTAGTGGTGCTTACGCAAGATCGAAATTATCAAAAGCAGCCTATGGGTCATGAGCGCCTGATTCGCCGTATATTCCGCAAATATCCGCTGATGACCCGGGCGATACTGAACCGGTATAAAATATACAACCGCCAACTGGAAGCCGTGTGGGACGCCCAAGGCCGAGGCGATGCCTTTGTGATTGCACCGGACCATCCGCTGCACTGCCCCACCTTAGAGCGCAATACAGATAAGCTGGAGCAGATTTATCAAACCGGCTACCGCAATGCCATGGAGCAAATGGACGCGCTGAAGGCATTTTTAGCCAAGCCGTCTCCTTTTACAGAAACCAAATAAAAATGCCCGACAGACCGTTCTGTGGCCTGTCAGGCAATCAAATCCCCTGTATGCCAAGCGGCACGCAGGGGATTTTTGTTTGTTATTTTGCTTTCACTGCGGCAGCTTGGGCAAAGCCGTCCTTGGCGTCACCCTGTGGCGTAATCTCTACCGTGTCGCCCTTTTGCAGCAGCAGCACCTGCATACAATCGGTGACCCGGATATAGTAATACACGCCGTCCACCTGCAAGTAATAAACGGTGTTGCCGTCGTTTACCGAGGACTTAATGTCCGTGATCTTGCCGGTAACCGTTTTGCTGTCTGTAGGCGCAGACGGCTTTGCAGACGGCTTTGCCGCACCGTCGGTCTGTTCTCCGCCGGCAGTGGCAATCTCCGCCTCGTCCTTTACATAATCCGCTGCGTCCACTGTCTTGGCGATCCAGCCCTTGTCCTTCATGGCGTTAATATAGTTCTCCACCGCCGTATTCAACGCCTTGGCGTCGCTGTTGGTATCAATCAGACCGGTGCCTACCACCGTCTTATCTTCCAGGCTGACCAGCGCATAGCCCTTGACGGTGTTGCTGTCGCCGTACAGACTCATAAAGTAGGAGGGCTGACCCTCAATATCCAGCAAAATGGGGAATGTGGCTGCATAACCAAAGTTCTGCACCGCATCCTGGGCAGACTCCATAGCAGAGGTTTCAATGGCACCGCCGTTCTGGTAATACCGCACCTCCTTGGTGCGCTGGTTGCACAGGATAAAGCCGAAGTTGGAGGTGTCCGTCTTAGAAGATGTGATGCCGGTGTACACCCACACATCATCGTCCATGGCAATATAGCCGTTGCCGCTGGAGGCCACATTCACATCATTCTGGAAGATAATCGAGTTCCAAAAACCCTTCTTCAGCTTGCCGTAATAGTTGTACTGCTCGATCAGCAGCTGGTCACTATACACCACATCAATCCAGTTCAGGCTCTTGTCCTTGCGCACGGTGTCAATGGGATAATACTTGCTTTCGCCGCTGAGCGCGTCCGTTACAATGGCGCCCTGCACATCCGTGCCGCCAAACAAACCAATTTTCTTGGTCAGGGACGCCGTCACCCAATAGGGGTGACCGCTCTCGTCAATCTCAAAATTGGGGGTATCCAGCAGCTTGGTCGGGTACTGGAACCGCAGGTGACGAATCAACTTCTCGTTAAAATACTCCGCCGGGGAATATTGGATACCGCTGCCGAATTTTTCCACGCAGTTGACCACAGTAACCTTTTGGCTCACCACATCAATCAGAATATATGCCGGCAAGCCGTTTTTGGTATTGTTGACCCACTTGAATACATCCGCATATTGCAGGCTGGCCACACGGCAGGGCACACCCCGGTAGTTGATCTGCGTGGTGGCGTCCGCAACCACATACTGGCTCTTGTACTGAGACAGAGAGCCCAACTGCTGGTCCGCCAGGGTCTTGGCCCGAGAGGCATCGATCCGGGGCACCTCATCATAGCTGATATCGGAGAAATCCCGGTCAAAGTCGCTGTTCTGCACCGTCATCAGATCGCTGTAAGCGGAAGCACGGAAGATGGTAGCACCTACCAGGAAACCCACCAGCATCACCACAGCGATCACCGCCACAATGACCACCGGTATCAAGGTCTTTTTCTTCACATATTCCAGGCGCTCCGCCTTCTTGTTGGCCCGGCACACCAGGAAAAAGGACCCGGCAAATACCACCACCAACAAGATCAAAAACAGATACAGCTGGGTGTCATGCACATTCAGTGCCGGCAGCATCATATAATAGGCAATGCCGCCCACCACCGCAGTGATCAGGGCACACAGCAGCAGCCGCAAGGGCATTTTGCCCGGCTTGACCACCGCCTGCACTTCATCTCGCTTGGGCCAGGCAAACTTGGACTTAAAATCATTCAGTACCTCGTCTGCATCATAATTATAATTTGGTATTTTTTCGCTCATTCTATTCTCCTTAATATAAGGGATACGCCCCCGAGGGTGCGTTCCACTTCATTATACAGGATAACCGCCGTCAAAGCAACATAAATCCGCAGTGAATTTATTCCAACCCATACGCCGTACCGATCGACCTATGTTTATGCCGCCCCGAAAGCAAAAAATCCCGCACCCGGGGGTGCGGAATTTTTTTGCTTTTTGTAAAATCGGAACAGGTGTTTACGCCCTGGTAACACCCTTTTTTTCCTGCATGTACTTTTCGCTGGCAGGTGCTGTCCACTTCATGGTAACATCTACGGTGGCGTTCTTATCACGGATCACCGTGATGCAAGCGTGAGACACAACCACATGAGCTTCCATCACATACTCGGCCTTGGTGATCTCCTTGGTCTTGGTGTTGATGGTCACGGTAGCGGTACCGCCGTAGTAATTCACCTTGCAGTTATCGGCAGTAGTGCCCTCGGACCAAGACAGTACGCTGATGCTGTCCACGGTGGAATCGATGGCGCCCAAAGACTGGAACATATGACCCTGTGCGTCCTTACCGGGTGCACTCATGTTTACATACTTGGGCTGCATCTGCAGGGTGATGGTGCCGTCGCCATTGTCCTTCACATTGGCAGTCACCAGATCATCAGCCACCAGGCGGCTGGTCTGCAGGGACTCGCCCTTGCCATCCCACTCGTCCGTATCCAGCTTAGGATCTCTGTTGGTGGAGGGAACCAGACCGTTCAAACCGGGCTTGTAAATGGGCTTTACGATACCGGGAACCATGTTGTTGATGGTCTTGTTCACGCTGCCGTCAATGGCAATGTCATGTACATTCAGATCCTCTTCGCAAAGCATCTTGTAGTAGGTCTGGGTCTGGCCTTTATCGTCCTTATACTGGGCGGTCAAGGTCTTGGTGTAGTCGTAAGCCTGCTTGTAATAATCGGCAACAGCGGCCACATCCTTAAACTCAACGCCGCCGTAAGTACCGGCCTTGAATTCCTCAATAACGGGCTTATCATAATCCGCTTCACTGGTACCAGCGTCTTCCTGACCCTTGGTCTTCCAGCTGCCGTCCTTCACCTCATTGATTGCCTGGATCGCGCCGTCGGTTACATAGTTGATCTTTGCACAACCGGCAAAGCAGCCAACGATCAGTGCAACTGCAAGCACCAAACCGAGGCCCTTGAATGCGTATTTCTTCATACGTATAGTTTCCCCTTTCAAAAGTCGAAATCCGTTTTACAAAAACGTACATATAAAATTTATATTAAATTTACCAAAAAGTCAAGCCCCATTTACAAAATTAGTGTTTAATTTTTCATATCGCCTGTATTTTTAACATATTTATTGCGATTTGCACGGCAGTGTGCTATACTTTTGTGTAGATGGGGGCATTTTTCGCCCTTGTTCATCAAGCGAAAATCAACAAGCGAGGTTTCAGATATGAGATGTAAAAATTGCGGAGCGGAGAACGATGACAGCCGCTATATCTGCGAAGTATGCGGTTCCCCCCTATATGATGAAAATGAGCTGAGCGCACAAGCAGATCAGCAGCCTGCCGGCGCAACACCCGACGGCGCACCTGCACCTGCCCCCCGGCCGAACCCGGAGGAAGAAAAAAAGTTGCAGCAAAAGAATAAGCAGAGCATGATTATCATTATCGTGCTGTGCGTGGTGCTCATTGCCGTGGTGGTGGGTATCATCATCGCCGTGGCCTCCGGCCATCACGACAAGGAAACCACCACGGTGCCGGATACCTCCGTCTCTGTCCCTGTTAGCGACGACCGGGACTATACCAATAACAATTATGCCACCGAGAAGCCGGCGGAAACCACCACCGAGAAGCCCACGGAGACCACCACGAAGAAAGAGACCACTACCAAAAAACAGACGACCACTACCCAAGACAGCAGCGTGCGGGTAAATGTACGCACCCAGGGCGGCGGCAGCGTCACCGGAAGCGGCAAATACGAGGAGGGCGACAATGTGACCCTCACCGCCACCCCCAGAGACGGCTATGACTTTGACGGCTGGTATATGAACGGCGAACTGCAATCCACCGACTCCACCTATTCCTTTACTGTAGGCAGCAAGGATATGACCATCTCCGCCAAGTTTGTGGAAACTGCGCCGGAGGTCATGCCCGGAGGTACAGACTGATGACCAAAGGCGATCTGGCTCGGCAAAACTTCAAGTCCGGCTATAATTGCAGCCAAGCGGTGGCTTTGGCGTTCCAAGATAAGATAGGTATGGACCCGGACACCATCGCCCGGCTTACCATAGGCTTTGGCGGCGGTATGGGTCGTATGCGTGAAGTGTGCGGCACCATCTCCGGCGTGACTTTTGTACTGTCTGCCCTCTACGGCGATCGGCCGAAAAGCGAGGTCTACGCCATGGTGCAGCAGGTGGCAAAGGGCTTTCAGGCGGAGACCGGCTCCCTGGTGTGCCGGGTGCTCCTGGGACTGGACCCGAATGTGAAACCCACGCCCCAGGCGGAACCCCGCACGGAGGGCTACTACAAAAAGCGTCCATGCGCCGAATTATGCGCCCTGGCCGCCGACCTTTTAGAAGATTATTTAAAAAATATCACCTAAAAGGCTTGCATTTTGCAATGCGATGTGCTATATTATTTGAGCAAAAGCGCAGTAGTGCTTTTGCATACGCGCTGGTAGCTCAGTTGGATAGAGTGTCTGGCTACGAACCAGAAGGTCGGGGGTTCGAATCCCTTCCAGCGTACCAATAACAGGTAGATATCTTTTGATATCTACCTGTTATTTTTATGCCATGCACAATGGATTCGAACCCTGAGAGGGTGTGCGCAGCACACCGTATACAAAAACGGACGCACCACCGTACGGCAGTTTTTGAGCGGAGGAGCAGTGGAATGAGTAACAAATCACTTTTGCCTTATGTACAAACAAAAGTGGTTTGGAGCGATATGGAACTTGTGACGACGCGGAGGCTCCAAATTTGGCGAGCACTGCGAGCAACAAATTTGGGAGAAACAGTCCGGGGGACTGTTTCGTAGCGACTGCGCAATCTTAGGAATCCCTTCCAGCGTACCAAAAAGCCGTAGAACGCTTTTGCGTTTTACGGCTTTTTATTATGTTTTGAGTTGTAGGGATTCGAACACGAGTGTCCAAATTTTGAGCAAAGCGAAAAAATTTGGGAGAAAGGTCCAGTGGACCTTTCGATACTGAGTGACGAGCCCTTCCAGCGTACCAATAGTAGGTAGGTATCGGCGCCTATGACGCCTGCGGTCATCTGTGCAAATACTGCTACGCCAATACAGACCCGGCGCCGCCACGACCCCAGCTCGCCGTTTTTGCCGGGCGGCAGTCTGCCCGGTGACATGGTACACCAAGCCACCCAAACCAGTTGGCCGGATCCCCGGCTGCGCCTGGAAATCTAAATACAAAAAGTCCATATTTGGCTACGCCGTACGAACCGGCGTGGCCTTTTATTTTTCTATCCGTTGACACCCGGCTGAACTTCTTATATAATCAAGGTAGGATGGTGTGCCCGATTTTGGCAAATCGGCGCTATGGTGGGGTGAGCAAATTTCTCTCCGCCTGCACCGAGGGGGCGGATACCATCTGCCTGCCAACGCATCCGTATTGGCTTGCCACAAACCCGCTGCACAAAATAAAAACATATATTATGGAAGGTGAAATCATGCGTACCACATCCACACCCGGCAAACAAGCCGGCTTTTGGCACCGACTGAAAAATTCTACCATGCGGACCCCTTGGCACATTCTGCGCCAGCTGGCGCTGCTGGCACCCCTGGGCACGCTGTGCCTGCCTATGTTCTATGCCGGGCACAAGAATGTATCGCTGATCACCATCATTCTCTGCCTGTCCAACCACGGTGCGGACCTGCGACCCATGATAACCGATAAAGGCTACGGCTTTGCGGTGGCAGCCGTTTTCTGCGCGCTGGTGCTGGGAATCGCGGAACTGATCTGTTCCCTGTTCACCGCGGCCAAGGGCGGCGATCGGCGGAATATGACCGCCTTTGGGATAAACGCTGCCGTCTTTGCACTGGCGGCTTTTTTAGCCATTGGGTTCGGTGCCCGGGCCAAGGTCGGGTTGGCGGTGACCTTTGGCATTTACCTGCTGCAATTCCTGCTGCACACCAAAGTCAGCGGCAAAAAAATGTGCCCGGCTGCCGCAGGCGTAACAGCCCTGCTGGCGGTGCCCATTGTGCTTTCCCTTTGTTTCCTTTATAAGGCGCAACCGGCGCAATACACCGCGCCCGGCAGTGAGTCCGATGAGGTACGGACGGTCACTTTTAATGTGGCCAGTGTGTTTGGCAACCGCTTTGACGATACGGACAGTATGACCCGCTGCGTGCGCTTTGCCGCCTATATGAACCAATGCAAGCCGGACTTGATCGGCACCCAGGAAATGAACATCTACTGGTATAAAGCGCTGCAAACCACCCTGCCGGACTACGACGCCTACGGCGTGCAGCGGGGCGGCGACGCTACGGACTGGAACAGCGAGATGAACCCGGTCTTTTGGAATAAAACCAAGTACACCGCTTTAGAGAAGAACACCTTTTGGCTCAGTGAAACGCCGAACAAAGCCAGCCGCTACACCTACACGGACGAAAACGGACAGCCCGGCCAAGCCGGCTGCTACCGCATTTGCAGCTATGTGGTGCTGCAAGACCGCACCACCGGCAAGCGGCTGCTGTTTCTCAACACCCACCTGGATAACGCCTCCCAGCAGGCAGCGGACTTTGGTGCCGAGGTAATCATCGAACACCTAACCGCCTTGCAGGCCAAGTACGGCAAAGATGCCGGCGTGGTGCTCACCGGTGATTTTAACGAAACGCAAGAGGACGAGGCCTACCGCCGAATCGCCGCCCGGCTGCAAGACTGCACCGACCCTGCCAAGAAAACCACGACCTACCAGGAGTGGGGCTACTGCGATACCGGAAGCGAGCCCATCGACTTTATCTTCACCAGCGGCACCGGCAGCGGCTACACCGTCTTAAACGACCTGAGCGGCGGCTATGTGTCCGACCACTACGGGGTCTACACCAACATTCGTTTGTAAATCTAGAAAACGCACCCGACCGGGAAAAGTCGAGTGCGTTCTTTTTTATTCCGCCGTTGGCGATCGTCGGGCCTTGCGCTGTAAAAGGGCAAAAGCCACCAGACAGATGGCCACGGACAAGAGAGAACCGACTGCGGTAGCCAGTCCCATCGGGAATAGGGTGCCCGGGAAGCGCAGCGAGGTCAAGTACACCCCGGGCACGCGCACCAGCGAGATGGACAGAATATTGTGCAAAAAGCTCAGCCCGGAGCGGCCGCAAGCACAGAAGTATCCGCTAAAGCAAAAGTGCACGCCTGCAAAAATGCAATCGAAAATATACCCTCGCAGGTACTGCCCGCCCAGGCGCACAACCTGTGCGCCGGCAGCGGTGGTATCCGAGGTGAACAGCGCCACCACCGGCTCAGAAACGAACTGAATAACGACCGTCACGATCACCCCAAATCCCACAGCTAGCAACAGAGCGTAGCGCAGGGTCTGCACCGCCCGTCGGGGATTGCCTGCACCGATACACTGGGCGCCCAGGGCAGACACGGTAGACAGCATGGACGAGGGCACCAGGAACAAAAAGCTGATGATTTTCTCCACAATACCCACGGCAGCAGCATCATTCAGCCCCCGGCGGTTGGCAATAACAGTAATAATGATAAACGCCACCTGGATCAGCCCATCTTGCAGGGCGATGGGCACGCCGATCTTCAAAATGGCACCGACAACCGGGCGACTGGGTCTCAGATCCGCCTTTTGCAGGCGAATGCCACTACTCCCGCGTTTTAAGAAAAGCAGCGCCACCGCCACGCTGATCCCCTGGCTTAAAGTGGTACCCAGAGCAGCACCGGTGGAGCCCATATGCAGCGGCCCCATAAACAGGCAGTCCAGCACGATATTGCAAACGCAGGCCACGGCGATAAAATACATGGGCCGCTTGCTGTCGCCCATACCGCGGAAGATGGCGCTGATGATGTTATACGCCGTGATAAAGGGAACGCCTAAAAAGCACACGGTCAGGTAGGCCACTGTGCCCTCCACCGCTTCTGCGGGAGTAGACACCAAGCCGACCAGCGTGTGCCGCAGGATCAGCAAAATCACCGTAAGCACCAACGACAAGCCAAAAAACAGGGTAATGGTGTTGCCGGTAAAGCGCCCGGCACGCCGCCGATCTCCGGCGCCTACCGCCTGGCCGATGCAAACGGTGGTACCCATTGCCAGCCCCAGCAACATAACGGTGAGCATGTGCATCACCTGGGAGCCGACGGACACGGCGGTGGTATCTGCCACCGTGCCAAAACGGCCGATAATCAGCAAATCTGCCATACCGTATAGCGTCTGTAAAAAATAAGAGAGCAAATACGGCAGCGAAAAGCGCCAAATGCTTTGCAGCACGCTGCCGGTGGTCCAGTTCTTTTCCATGATCGTCCTCGCGCAATAGAATGTATCTATTATATACGCCCCGATTGTGAAATTGCAAGGGACACGCAAAAAAACGCACCTGCGTCAGGCGATTTTGCATCAAGCAAGTATGGACAACCAGCGGCTGAAAAGATGCGGGAGCCAATCGACACACCGATTAAGTTATCGTCCAATGTGCGCCAAAGAACTGTACTGCAAGGTAAAGAAAAGACGACGCCCATAATCGTAAATCAAGCGCAAGACATATCCTTCCTTGCGCTTTGCTTTTTGTTCACATTTCTTTTATAAATCCGTGTTACAATTATGATATAATACAGTACAGGAAGAGAACTCCGCACTGGGCACCGTACATGCTAAGACGGTGCTGGGCGCCGGTGTGGTGCTCACCGGTGATTTTAACGAAACGCAAGAGGGCGAGGCCTACCGTCGAATCGCCGCCCGGCTGCAAGACTGCACCGACCCTGGCAAGAAAGCCACGACCTATCAGGAGTGGGGCTACTGCGATACCGGCAATGAGCCCATCGACTTTATCTTCACCAGCGGCACCGGCAGCGATTATACCGTCTTAAACGACCTGAGCGGCGGCTATGTGTCCGACCACTACGGGGTCTACGCCAACATTCGTTTGTAAAGCAAAAACGCATTCCTGCTTTTTATGCAAATCACAAGGGACTGCTCCCGCCTTTTTTGGCAAAAAGCGATTATACGGTTCCATACCTCCATCGCTCCGCTGTTTTATACACTTCCGTTTACAAACCGGCGGTAGCATACCCATTCCTCTTGACGGTTGGCATAGCGGGAATTGCCGCGCAGATCCGGCAGACGGTACTGGCGGGCAATATACCGTCCCAGGTAGGCGGTAACGGCGGTAGCACCGGTTACATTCAGGTGATTGCCTGCGTCCCGAAAAGCGACGGCGCCGTCCAATCCCATTTGATCGTACAGCAGGTTCAAATCCAGAAATTCCAATTCTCGAGCGGCTGCAAATTCCGCCACACCTCGATGGCGGGCTGCATTCCAGGAAGTTACGGTGGGCAGCTCCACCAGCAACAGCTGTGCGCCGTTTTCCCGGCAAAGCTGCAAAATCCGATCCGCTGTTTTTCGGTTTTCCGCACGGATCTGCTCCCGTTCCCCGGTGTCTGCCATATAGTCCGGCATTGCCAGCCGGGTAACCTTGGTACTGTAGCGGTAGCCGTGGGTGCGACGAATAGAGGGAAAATCGCCGGGTGTCACTTGTGCACCGGTCTGCCGAAACACAGAGGCTAAATTGCGCATATCCTGTCCCAGGTGCTTCGCCCTCGTTTGACGGGCCAGCACCCGGGGCATTTCTCTTTCCTGCGGATTGTGGTCATAGAGCATATCCGTTTCCAGCACCACCAGCTCCGGAGACTGGGTGGCAAACACACGCTCCAGCAGGGCGTAAGATTTGGTCAGCGACTGACGGGCAGAGGCGTACACAGTGGCGCTATACCCTTGATTTCCCCACAGTACAGGCGGCACAAAGCCGGAATACAAATCGCTGTTGCCCACGCAGGCAATCTGTACCGTGTTCTCCGGCTCCGGCACAAAAGCATACGGATCATCTGCCGCGCGCTGCCAAGGCAGCCCATTTCCCAATAAAGAAACGCCGATCAGCAACACAGAACACCCCCGGGTCCATAAAGAACGGAACATAGAGTCACTTCCTTTCTGCTTTCTACCCTCAGTATATCTTGCTAAAAATCAGTTCAAGGCAAGGAAAAGTAAAAAATTGGAAAAGATGCGATACAAAAAAGAAAGAACTTATACAAGCACAGACAAAAATCAAACGTGATCGGAGAAAAACCATGTATTTTACTTACGGCGAAAAAGAACTTGATTTTCTGCGTCAAAAGGACAAGCGCCTGGCAGAAGTGATTGACCGCATAGGACCGGTGCACCGCACGGTGGATACGGACCTGTTCTCCGCAGTGGTGCACCACATCATCGGCCAGCAAATCTCCACCAAGGCCCAGGCCACCATTTGGCAGCGTATGTGCGACGCACTGGGCACCGTGCATGCGAAGACGGTGCTGGGCGCCGGTGTAGAGGGATTACAGGCGCTGGGCATATCTTACAAAAAGGCAGAGTACATCACCGATTTTGCCCAAAAGGTGCTGGACGGCAGCTTTGATATAGAGGCCGTTTGGTCCATGCCGGATGATGAGGCTATAAAAGCGCTTTCGTCCTTAAACGGCATTGGGGTGTGGACAGCGGAAATGATCCTGCTGTTTTGTATGCAGCGACCCAACATACTTAGTTACGGCGATCTGGCCATTCATCGTGGCATGCGCATGGTATACCATCATCGCAAAATCGACCGCAAATTGTTTGAGAAGTACCGGCGCAGGCTCAGTCCCTATTGCAGTGTGGCCAGCCTGTACTTTTGGGCGGTGGCCGGCGGTGCGTTGCCGGACATGAAGGACTACGCGCCAAAGACAAAGAAACAAGCCGGAAGGCAAAAGAAATAAGCCCGCAGCTTACGATACAGAACACGATAAAAAACGAAAAGAGCCGCAGCATAACACTGCGGCCCTTTCCGTTATAGAGGATATATGATAGAAAAAGATGGAAAAAGTTTTCCCATAAGGCTCTCGCCTTACGATTTACAGTATAGAGATCATTTTTGAACGATTTTACGGCTTTTTGTGAATAAATCGTTACACTTTGAAACCTGTAAGGATTTTCCGCCCGGCGGGCGGGAATTTGGATTGACAAGCCTTTCTTTCCTTGCTATACTAAAAGTAGGATATTTTGTCGATAGGTGCGTAGTTCCCTTGCGGGGCTGCGGCGCCGCGACTGTAACTTTAGATAGAGCCGAAAGGGCAATGGTGATGGCAATGGCAAAAAACAGAGTACACTTAAAGATCGGCGGTTCCGCCTACACGGTGCTCACCGATGACGCACCGGAGTATGTGGAGGAGTTGGCCGAGGAGCTGGACAAGGAAATGCGCAGCATTATCAATGAGAACCCCAGTCTTTCCGTGACCCAAGCGGCGGTGCTCACTGCGCTGGACAAGGCAGACACCTGCAAAAAATCCACCGCTTCCTCTGACAATCTGCGTGCCCAGATCAAGGATTATTTGGAGGACAGCGCCCGCGCCCGGATGGAAGTGGATGTGGCGCGCCGTGAGATTGAGCGGCTCAACCGGGAGATCAGCTCCCTGCGTGAGCGCATTGCAGAGAATAAGTAAATATGCAATTTGAGATTTTGGCTCCGGCAGGCAGCATGGAGTCGTTAATTGCCGGTGTTCGCTGTGGCGCCCATGCGGTCTACCTGGGAGGGCAGACCTTTAACGCCCGGCGGGGCGCCGGCAATTTTTCGCCCCAGGAGCTGCAAGCGGCCGTACAGTATTGCCACACCCGCGGCGTAAAAGTTTATATGACTCTAAATACCCTGGTCAGCGACAGCGAGCTGCCCGGTGCCGTTGCGGCTGCCGGAAACGCGCTGGACGCCGGGGTAGACGCTTTTATCGTGCAAGATCTGGGACTGGCTGCCGCGCTGGCAGCTGTGTATCCGGGTGTGCATCTGCACGCCTCCACCCAGTGCAGCGTTACCACGCCTGCCGGGTTTCAAGCGCTGGAGAAAATGGGCTTTCGCCGAGCGGTCATCCCCAGAGAGATGACTGCCGCCGAGATCGAGGAGATTCGCCGCAGCACCCAAATGGAGTTGGAGCTGTTTGTGCACGGCGCGCTTTGTATGTGCGTCAGCGGGCAGTGCTATCTGTCTTCTGTACTGGGTGCCCGCAGCGGCAACCGGGGCCTTTGCGCCCAACCTTGCCGCCTGCCCTTCTCCGCAGACGCCAGCGGCAGCTGCGATTTGAGCTTGAAGGATCTAAGCCTGGTTCGCCACTTGAAAAAAATCGGCGATCTGGGTGTGCTGTCCTTAAAAATTGAGGGTCGTATGAAACGGCCGGAATATGTGGCTGCCGCCGTAACGGCGGTAAAGCACGCTATTGCCGGCGTTCTGGACCCGGCGGACGAGGCGCAGCTGCAAAGCGTTTTCTCCCGCAGCGGGTTTACCGACGGCTATTTTACCGATCAGCGAGGCAGTGCCATGTTCGGCGTGCGCAGCAAGGCGGATGTGACCGCCGCCAAGGATGTGCTGCGAGATTTGGCGCACACTTATGAAAAAGAGCAGCCCCTGCTGGGATTGAACCTGCAAGCTACCTGCCGCGCCGGGGAACCGGTGACTCTGCGTGCCACTTTAGAGGACGGTCGCACGGTAACGGCCGACGGCGATGTGCCCCAGCCTGCCCGCAACGCTGCCCTAATGGCGGAAAGCTTGGCGCAACGGCTGGGCAAATGGGGCGGCACCCCTTATTATGTAAAAAAGATAGACATAGAGATAGACGACGGCCTGTTTTTACCGGCAGCGGCTGTAAATGCCCTGCGGCGAGAGATTGCAGACCGTTTGGAAGCCGCACCGCCTGCACCGGTGGAGCGGCGGCCTTTACCGCCTCTGCCCGCCGGCGGCACGGCAGGCAAGCCCTACTACACCGCCCGCTTTGCAAACGCGGCGCAAATTCCGGAGAACCACCCCTTTCGGCGGATCTTTCTGCCCCTGGGCACACCGGCAAACACCCTGCTGGCCCACAACGCCGGCGTGGAACTGCCCCGGGGCGTCTTTGGCATAGAGAATAAAATCTGCCAGGAATTGGCAATACTGAAAGCGGCAGGCGTAAAAAACGCCCTGTGCCCGGACCTGGGCGCGGTACAGATCGCCCGGGCGGCGGGATTGGAGCCTTACGGCGACTTTGGACTGAATGTGTTTAACAGCCGCACCGCGCATCTGCTGCCCCACCCACTGGCCAGCTTTGAGCTGCGACAAGAGGATGTAAACCGCCTGGCGGCAAACGGCAACGATGTGGGCGCACTGGTGTACGGTCATCTGCCCTTAATGCTCACCCGCAACTGTCCGGTGCAGGCGCACATCGGCTGCGCCGCCTGCCAAAAGCAAGGCCGGCTGACCGACCGCAAGGGCTGCACCTTTCCCGTGGTGTGCAATCCCTACGGCTGCACCCAATTGCTCAACGGCGTACCGCTTTATATGGGCGACCGTATGCGAGAAATGCGCACCGCCTATGCACATTTTTATTTTTCTGTTGAAAGTCAGCAGCAGGTGCAGCAGGTGCTGGATCTGTTCGCTGCCGGGCAAAAACCCGATTTTCCCTACACCCGAGGACTGTATCAGCGAGGTGCGTTATGATAATCTTAGCTTCCAATTCGCCCCGGCGGCGTGAACTGCTGGCGCATATTACCCGGGATTTTACCGTACAGGGTACCGATGTGGACGAGAGCCTGCCCGCCGGTATCGCTCCGGCAGCGGCCGTGGAGCAGCTGTCCCTGCGCAAAGCGCTGCCTCTCAACAATGGAACGCAGATTGTTATCGGTGCCGACACAGTGGTTGCCGTAGACGGTATGATTCTGGGCAAGCCTGCCGATGAAGCAGAGGCACGGCAAATGCTCGCTCGCCTAAGCGGGCGGTGGCACAGCGTGTTTACCGGCGTGAGCCTGGTACAGGGAGAACGGCATCTGACTTTCTCCTGCGAGACCCGGGTGCGCTTCTTTGAACTGACGGCGGCGGAGATCGACGCCTACATTGCCACCGGCGAATGCATGGACAAGGCCGGCGCCTACGGTATACAGGGCTATGGCAGCCTACTGGTGCAAGAGATTCAGGGCGATTACTTCAATGTGGTGGGCTTGCCGGTAAGCCGATTGTACCGGGCGTTGAATGATTTTGAGCAAAAGTGACAAAAAAAGACCGCCGTTTTTTGGTAGAATATACAAGAAAACTCTTGCAACACCGGCTTTAGAATGGTAAAATATACGAACAGGACAAATTTTGTCTAATTTTCACGGTTATCCTTTGGAAGGAGTATGGTTATGGCCGCAGATTTACATTGTCATACAAAACTCAGCGACGGTTCTGTGGGGATCGAGGATCTAATCGTCATTGCCCAAAAAAGCGGCATTGACACCATCGCCATTACTGACCATGACTGCCTTGCAGGTACCGTACGCGGCAAAGTGATCGGCAAACGCTATGGGGTGAATGTGATCCCTGGCGTGGAAATCAGCGCTATTGATAATGAGGCCGGCAAAAAGGTGCACATTCTCTGCTATCTGGCAGATGCGCCGGATCGGCTGGAAGGGCTGTGCAAGCGCACCTCCATCGCCCGCAAACGGGCCGGGCAGATTATGATGCTCAAGGTGGCCGGGCGCTTCCCCATTACCTCAGATTTTATTATTTCTCACGCTTCCGGCTCCACCAACCTATACAAGCAGCATATTATGCACGCCTTGATGGACGCCGGTTACACCAATGAGATCTTCGGCGATCTGTTCCATGCGCTGTTCAGCCGAGAGAGCGAGACCAACGTGCTGGCGCCCACCAAGTACCCATCCATTGAGGAAGTGCTGGAGGAAGTGCACGGCGCAGGCGGTATTGCCGTACTGGCGCATCCGGCGTTCTATGACAACTTTGACGAAATTGAGAAGTACATTGACCTGGGACTGGACGGCATTGAGGTGTGGCACCCCTCTGCAACGGAGGACGATGTGCACCGGTTGACAGAAATTTGCAAGGCGCATGACTTGCTGATGACCGGCGGCTCAGACTTCCACGGCATTTACGGTGCCAAGACCGTAACCTTGGGCACCTGCACCACCCCGCAAGAGTGGGTGGATAAACTGCTGGGCTACAAGGCCAAGAAGAAGCGCGCCCAGCGGCGAGCAGAAAAAGAAGCTGCCGCCCGTGCCGCTGCCCAAACGCAAGAATAAAAATATGCACTGCTTACACAACGGACCGATCCTTTGTCGGTCCGTTCTTTTTGTTTCTTTGTTAATTCCCGGTTAAATTTTGCAAAAAAGTGCATACAATGCCGCCAAAATGTGATATAGTATGGAGGATATTACAAATCAGGAGGACAATTTATGATCCGAACAATGATCAACGGCTTTTGCATGGCGCTGGCGGATAGCGTGCCCGGCGTGTCCGGTGGCACCATTGCGCTGATTCTGGGATTTTATGACAAGTTCATCGGCTCTATTAACCAGGTATTCTATGGCAAGAAGGAAGAGAAAAAAGAAGGCCTGATCTATCTCATTAAACTGCTGCTGGGCTGGGCTGTGGGTATGATTTTGGCGGTATTGGTTCTCACCAAATTCTTTGAGACCAATATTTATGCCGTGTCGTCCCTGTTCCTGGGCTTCATTTTCCCCTCTATCTTTATCATTGCAAAGGAAGAGTACGCCTGTATCCAAAAGAAGTGGCAATACACGCCCTTTGTTATCCTTGGCATTGCCATTGTGGCAGCGCTGACTTATATGAATTCCAAGGTTCAGGTGGTCGATGTGGATCTGACCCACTTCTCCGTACCCACGGCGCTGTATTTGTTCCTGGCCGGCGCGGTTGCCATTACCGCAATGTTCCTGCCCGGCATTTCCGGCTCCACTGTGCTGCTGATCTTCGGCGTGTATCTGCCGGTGATCAGTGGGGTCAAAGAGTTGTTGCATCTGCACTTTGGGGTGCTGCCCATGATCATCGTCTTTGGCGTGGGCGTTATCTGCGGTGCGCTGGTATCCGTAAAGGGAATCCAAAAGAGTTTGGAAAAGTATCGCGGTCAAATGGTGATGCTGATTTTAGGCATGCTCATCGGCTCTCTGTACGCCATTGTCAGCGGTCCGGTAACGGTGGATAAAGCCAATGCGATCCTCAATAAAGACAATTTCAGCATTGTCTTCTTCTTGATCGGTCTGGCGCTGATTGTCCTACTGCAAGTGGTAAAGACCAAGCTGGAGAAGAAACAGAAAACGCAGAATTAACCGTTCAGTCCCCCCTTTGCAAGAGAGACAATCCGGTAAAACAAAAACAGGCGCACCCGACGGGTGCGTCTGTTCCTTTATACTGCTATCCGAAAAAAGAAAAACCACAGGTAACTGCCTGTGGTTTTGCATTCAAAAATTCGGAGGATTGGAGTCTTTTTAAAAACGGCCTAAGTAAGTGAAAAATCAAAGAAAAAATTAAAAAGAAATGAAAAAAGAAAGAGAAGAGTACCTAGCCTCCGGATACACCGTCTTCCGCCGAAACCCGGATCGCTCCGAGCAAGTACAGAATAACATTATACTATCGAAAAGGAAATACTGTTTTGCGTTTGTTTACATTTTGTTTACATTTTATGGGACAATAACCGCGCAATCCGCCGTGTAACCAACCAAATGGGCGGCTTTATCGGACATTTACGCCCTTTCGACCGGTTTTGACAATTTCTTGCAAAAGAAACAAAATGGTCATATTTTATCCGAAAAGTGTTAACCGAATTCGCAAATTCTTCATTTTATTTCTATATTCCGCTCACTTTTTGCCGTTATACTAATACTCGAAAGGCGGGAAACGCCCCTTCTTTTCTTTTCATTTTTCTTTTCCCACCAAACCCTTAACAATATCTCATTGTTTTCTGTTTTCCGCCTTCCACTTTGCATTCATCCTCCCCTTTCTCATATACCTCCGTGCCATAGGGCACAGCGAAAGCGCACGCCAACCGGTGTGCGCTTTTGTTTTGCCGATTTACCCTTGGCGGCGGACCATCTCCGCCTCCATATCCAGCACCAGCGCACTCATAGGCACATCCAGCGCACAGGCAATGCGGTAGAGAGTCTCCAAGGTGGGCTTGCGCTCGCCCCGCTCAATGGCAGACAGATGGGTGCGCCCAATATCCGCCAGACCGCTGAGCACCTCCTGAGATACGCCCTTCTTCTTGCGCCGGGCAGCGATTACCTCGCCCACCAGCTGCGGGTCCAATGTGGGATGAAACATAGCATACACTCCTTTACCAGTAGTGTATGCGAAATTTTTTTCGACTTTGAATACTTATGTTGACATTTTGCGCACTTATGTGTTACTATGAAGGTACTAAGTAAAAGAAGGAGGACTCATAATGGAGCAATACAACCCAAATCAACCCCAAAATCAACCCCCACAACCCCAATACACCAACCCCGCCGGGCAGAACAACTATCAGCCCTGTCCCCCGCAGCAACCCTATCCGCCGCAGCAGGGCAAGCCGAAAAAGCCGGTGTATAAAAAATGGTGGTTCTGGGTGATCATCGTTATCCTTGTCATTATACTGGCAAGCGCCATTGGCGGTGGCAGCGACAGCAGTGACAACGGTGCCACCACCCCCACAGAGACCACCACCGCCGTGGCCGCCAAGGCAGACAGCAACGGCAACAACATTGGCGACTACACGGTAAAGGTCAAAAAGGCCACCCTGTGCAAGGACTACCTGGGCAATGACGCGGTGAAGGTCGTGTACAGCTTTACCAACAACAGCAAAGACGCCATCAGCTTTGATGTAGCCTGCACAGACGAGGTGTACCAGGACGGTATTCAGCTGGAGACTACCGTTCTCTCCAACGATGAAACCGACCTGCTGGATGTTAAGATCAAGCCCGGCGTGACCAAGGATGTGACTAAAGCCTACAAACTGTCCGACTCCAAAACAGATTTAACCGTAGAAGTGGGCCAACTCCTGTCCTTTGACGACACCAAGGTGACCACCACCGTCAAACTCAGCAAATAAGCCGCAAGGCACCAAAAAAGGACACCCACTCGGGTGTCCTTTTTATCTATTTGATTTTATTTCAGCACTTTGAAGTCTACCTTGCCGATCTTGGTACGGGGCAGAGCGTCAATGTACTCAATCTCCCGGGGCACGGACCATTTAGACAGGTTCTGCACACCGAACTCGTGGATCTTCTCTGTCAGGGCGGCCTCATCGTCGTGGGCATAATTCTTGTTGCGCACCACAAACATCTTCAGCTGGGTCTTGCCCTCCTCGCCGGTGCCGATGACGCAGCAGTCATAGATCTCGGCCATGGCCCGGTAGCTCTCCTCAATAAAGGAGGGATACACCAGGTAGCCGCTGATCTTATACACCCGCTTCAGCCGCTGGCGGTAGTAAATATCACCCTTTTCGTCAATGAAGCACATATCGCCGGTGTGCAGCCAAACCTTGCCGTCCGGGTGCTTCACCAGCACTTTTGCAGTCTCCTCCGGGTCGTGGTAATAGCCCTGCATTAAGGTGGGGCCGTAAACGCACAGCTCGCCGTCCTCGCCCTTTACCTCCTCTGTGGTGCCGGGCTTTACGGTCATCACTTCAATATTGTAGGTAGGCACGCCGATACAGCCTTGGGGCGCCTCGCGGCGGGGGTCCGTAAAGCTGCACACGGTGACGCACTCGGTCAGGCCGTAGCCGGACACAAAGTGGAACTTGGAGCCGTTCTCGTGAAGCAGGCGGTCCATCTTCTCCGTTAAGGAGTAAGGCACCACATCGCCGCCGGAGCCGATGAGCTTCATGGTGCTCATATCCACGCCCTTCAGGTAGCCGGCCTTGTACACCTTCTCAAAGAAGTCCGGCACGCCGAAAACATAATTGATATGGTACTTGCGAATGGCATCTGAGCACATTTTAGCGTCAAACTGGGGCCACAGAGACTGGGGCATACCCACGCACATGGACACATGCATACAAAGGGCAAAGCCAAAGCCGTGGAACACCGGCAGCGCAGTCAGCATGGCATCGTGGTCCGGGTCCAGGTCGATCTTAATGGTGTCCTCCACCACATCCACCAGCTCATAGGACAGGTTGTTGATGGCCTCGCTGGAGAGCATTACGCCCTTGGGATTGCCGGTCGTGCCGCCGGTCATCATAATGGCAGCGGTGGCCTGGGGATCGGTGGCCGGTTCCGGGTTGCCGTTCTTGGCAATATACGCCCGGCCCTGCTTTAAGAAGTCCGACCACTCATAGAAGCGGGTCACCCCCACAGCCGGTGCGGTCTTGCCCTTGATCTTCTTCTTATACATAGCGTTAGCGATCCAGCCGTAAGGGGTCTTAGGGAAGTAAGAAGCGGTTTTGCACTTCACCAAAGTCAGGTTCATACCGGCAAAGGCCTTCTCTGACACATCAAAGCAAAAAGCAAACTTGGCATCTACCAGATCTACCGCATACTTGGCCTCGCTGGCCACAGACAGCGGGTGCAGCATGGAGGCCACGGCGCCGATCTTATTCACCGCATAAATGGCGGCAATGCACTGGGGCATATTAGGGGCGCAGATGATTACCCGGTCGCCCTTGCGCACACCGTTTGCCAGCATACCGGCGGCGCAGGCGTCTACCAGATCCGCCACCTGGTTCCAGGTCAGGGTGTTGTTATAATAGTAAAAACAGGGTTTATCGCCGCGCTTGGCCACAGATTCCGCGAACTTCTGATACATGGTCTTGCGCACATCGTACTTGGTGGTATATTCGATCATGAAAATGCTCCTTTTTCATCTTACTGTTCATCTATTATAGCAGACCCCTCGCCACGGCTCAACAAAAGGCCCCAAGATTTTATACTTAATTTATAAACCCGGGTTTGACTTTTGGCGCATCTATGGTATGATAAAGAGCGATATTATAAAAAAGGACGACAATTATGGCCTATCAAATCAAAAAAGACCCGATCTCCAAAATTCCCAAGGTGCAACTGGCCTTTTGGCTGCTGGTGCGCTTGGCTATGCTCATCTGCGCCGGATATTCCTTTATCCACGGCGATACGGTGATGGGTTTTGAGAGCATATTTTGCTTTATTTTCACCCATTTGTGGGATCTGTTCCAGATCTTCGGCAACGGCTCGTTTATTGAAGAAGTGCCGCCCCTGTCCCAAACCCTGCTGAATATCATTATTTTTATCGGCATTGTGTTTGGCTCCTACCTGGAGCTGTTTGACAAGCTGGCGCATTTTGACGATTTTATGCACCTGCTGTCCGGCTTCGTGTGCGCCGCCTTTGGCTTTGACTTCGCCCGGATCATTCAGCGTAAAAAAGGTCCCTGCGCCGTGACTCTGGCCGCAATATTCGGTCTGATGTTCGCCGTGACCATCGCCGCCGGGTGGGAGTTTTACGAATTCCTGATGGACACCCTCCACGGCACCAACCTGCAACTGGCAAAAGCCGGGCCGGAGACCGCCATGTTTGACCTGGCCAAGTACCACGGCGAGTACGGCTATATTGGCTTGGTCGATACCATGACGGATATGATGATGAACGTCGTGGGCGGCATTGTAGGCATGATCTTTATGATCGTGCTGCGCACCAAAGGAAACAAAAAGCCCGCCGCCAAGGCAAAAAAATAAACCGTAAAAACAAGAGAACCGCAATGCACACGCACTGCGGTTCTTTTTTATTCTGCCATTTGGTTCTGCCGCGCCAACTGCTTTTTGAACAGTAGGCGGAAAATGAAGCGCACCAGCGGTCCGGCAAAAAACAGCTGGTACAGCAGCGCCATGGGAAAATTGCAAAACCAGATCTGCACCCAACGGGCAAAGGCCTCGCTCCAGCTGCTGAAATGAAACAATAAAGAGGCCGCCAGGCTCATAAGCGGGCACATCAGGCACACGATCACGGCAGAGATGGTGGTGGTGATCAGCACCGGCGCGTCCCGCTCCGGGCGCACCAGTCGAAATGCCAGCTTTTGTGCCACCCGCCCAATCAGGAAAAACTCCAGCACAAAGGCGATCAGGCACATCAGCGGCAACTCTGACAAAGCGGCACGAAAGACAAAGTTGCTCAAGGCGCCCCGATCCAGGGCAATGTTGTAGCACACCATGGCATATACCATCACCGGCACCATGATCACTGTGTAAATAAAATCTTGAAATTTGGTCTGTGGCATAAAAAATGCTCCTTCCTAAAGAAAAAATAAAAACAACACCGGCGTACGGCTGTCCAGCCGCTTTGGTGTTGTTCGTTATCCTCCAAAGGAAGGTGCGTTTCCAATCATACCCATATTCCGTTGTATGGCGTATTTTACCATACACCACCCAAAATTGCAAGTCCCAAAAAGCAAGAACCGCAATGCAAACACACTGCGGTTCTTTTTGCTTTTATCTGTGTTTTACTCTGTATTCTGGGCGGTGTCCAGGTCCTGGAGCATTTCTTCCAGCTCCGACGGCTGGTGCGCCATGCGTGGCTTACCCTGGGCAGTCCAGCCGGTGCGCAGGTATGGGCAATAAGTTTTGCCGTCACTGCCGATCACGCTGCCGTCCTTTTGTTTCTTTTTCACTTGCACCCCGGTAACCAAATAGCCGTCGCTGTCAATATAGGTACCGGTCGGCTCTAACCGGGCAGCCGGGTCGTCCATAGCGTACAGATACTGCACATTCTTGGTGGCGTCTCCATCCGGCGACTTCCAATAATAATACAGGTACGCCTTGCCGTCCCGGGTGTAGGCAGGCACAAAATGCGGCTGGGGATAGAAATTGCCCTGCCGATCATAATAGCCTCGGTCCAGCAGCGGCCGGCGCAAATTGCCGTGGGTGCCGCTAAAGTCGCCGCTAACCAGGAACCGACTACTCAACAGACAGCCATCCTTATCGTACAGCGTCACTGTGCTGTACGGCTTACCGGCCAAGCAAAAATAATAGTCCCCGAACTGATACTGAAAGCTCAGCTCATACCGCTGGTGCGCCCATTCTTTCAGCTGGTCAAAGCGGCTGCCCAGACTATCGTATTGGGCTGTATACCGGTCCTCAGACACCTGGGGCGCCTGCAATTTGGCTCCAATCTTGCGGGCCAGGTCGGCACGACGCAACTTGGGGTTCTTCTCCACCGTGGCTGCTACCCGGTCCAGTTGTTCCATAGCCGCAGCGGTAGCGGTATCCTGCCGCTTGGCAGAGAACGCCGCCTCGCATCTGTACTTGTCGCTGCCCACCAGGTAAGTCCAGTCATAGCGACAGTTGCCCAGCCGCTGCAAGGTGTATTCCACCTTCCATTTATACGGTACCACACCGGACAGCTGCTCCAGCACCACCCGGTCCTTTTCGCCGGCCATGTTGAGGTCAAACAGTGCCTGCCGCCCGGCCGCATCTACCGTTAAAAAGCGGGCGCTGCGCTTGTCCAGATCCGTGCCCACCAAGTCGCTGTTCAGTCCCAAGCGCACAATGCCGCTGACCTGGGAGCGGTACGCTTGCTCCCGGGTGGATTGGGCATAGGTGCGGCTAATCTCCTCGGCCATCTCCGGATCGCTGCCCAGCTTCTCCAGCGAGTCTTGGAACTTGGCGATCTCCTTTTGGTACTCCGCCTCCAGCTCTGCCCGACTTTGAATTTCCTGCGGCTCCACCTGGGCCAACACATAATTGTGCTGATAGGTTGCGGACAACAACTCCCCGTCGTCGGTGCGCTCAATCTCAAAGGCGTAAGGGCTGTCCTCAATCTCCGCGCACAGGGCGTCCATATCCTTGGCGCTCTGGGTCACCTGGAGCAAATAGGCATACACCGCCTTGTACTCCCCGGCAAAGGCGCGCACATCCGCCGGTGCCTTGATACCAAGGGCGATGGTGGCCGCCAGGCACAGAACGCCCAGCACTGCGCCCACCCGGCCAAAGACACGGACCAAGCGATTGTCCAGCCGGGTGTTGGCCAGCGCCGCCTTTTTCAGCATATAGATCACTGCCGCCAAGAGCAGCAGCACGCCGGGCGCCAGCAGACCGGCAATCCCACCGGCCACTGCCCGATCGTTGGCATACAAGCCCTGGTGCTTTAAGATCTCTTGATGAAACAGGAATGCCTGCCAGTTGGCAAAGCGACCGCCCATGGTGGCGCTGAGCTTTTGCAGCAAAAAATACAGATACACCCCGCTGCCGCCCAGCCCAAGGGCATACAGCACCGCCGTTACCGGGTGATTCCGGTGCAGGCACCACACCCCGTACAGGCAGGCACAGCCGGGCACCAAGCAGGCCCCGGCGTTTAGCAGAGCCGTCAGCCCCACATCGCCGAACACATACTGCCGCAGGGCAAAATACGCCCCGGCCAGCAGTCCGCCCCACAGCAGCAGCAACACAATGTCCCACACCGGGGTATAAAACCGATTGTGCAGCGCGCCCAGCTGGTCGCAGATCTCTGCCGGGTCGCCCATGGCCTCTACGCCCTGCGCCTCTGCCCGTTCCGGGTCATAGCCGATCTCCTCCAGTGCCGCCGTACGATGGGCAATATGATCCTCCAGCTCTGCGGAGACCGCTCGCTTTTGGCGGTCGTCAAAGATCCGTGCCGTGGCCTTTTTGACATAATCTTCTCTCTTCATTTTCTTTTCCGTTACCCTTTATGCAAATGACAATACTTTCTGTACCGTGTCGGAGAAAGCGGTGAACTCCGCCTTTTTGCTCTCCAGCAGCTTGCGCCCTTTCTTTGTAATATGGTAGTATTTTTTCTTGCGTCCGGTGGACGCGTCCCAGTAGCTCTCCAGGCAGCCCTCCTGCTCCAGCGCGTGCAAAATGGGGTACAAAGTGCCCTCTTTCAGCGAAAAGGCATTGTCGCTGCGGGCCTCCAGGATCTTGATGATCCGGTAACCGTACAAATCCTCGCTCCCCAGTACAGAGAGCACCAGCATAGGCAGCGTGCCGGTGGACAGTTCCTTGCTGATCTTCATAGCCGTCTCCTTTCCGTTATTACATAGATATTCTATGTATAGATGATAACAGCATTTCAACACTTTGTCAAGACAGAAAAAACCGCAATGCACAGGCACTGCGGTTCTTTTTGATTTTGACTTTAATCGGCGGCGCGCCCGGCGTGGCCGTTGGCGGTAAAGGCCAAAATGATACACACCAGGGCGATCACCAGCAGCGGCACATAGCGCACGCAAAAGATCTCCACCGTCAGCGAGCCGTACACCTTGTAAAACACAAAGGCGTCCGACATGGCAAACTCATTGAGCAGCTCATACAGCAGCAGCACCAAAACCGCCATGGTGGCGGAGCCGGACAGCCGCAGGATCAGCATGGCAATGCCGTAAAACAGCACGCCGATGCACAGCAGCTTAACAGCCATACTCACCGAGTAGCTCAGGCAGCGAAAGTGCAGCAGCGTCACCGCCGCCACATTGACCAAGGGCAGCAGAAAGAACAGCTGCGACACGGCAAAGCGCTTTTTGCGGCTGTAAAAGAACAGCACATCCCTTGTGCGATCGGAGAAGAAAAATTCCGACACAAAAATGCTGGTCCATACGGTGCTGATGGGCAGCAGAAAGTACATCACCGTAACAATATCCGACTCTGCCCCCGCGCCGCCATTCTTATACAGCACGGCGGAGATCACCGGCACCAGCACATTGACGGTCAGCAGCGGCACCAGCCACAGCTTGCTGACCGCCTTTAAGTACAGGCCAAAGGTGCTCAGCTTAATTTTTCGATAAAGCATATATATCCGTCCTCTACCGTAGGCTCCAGCGCCGGCGCGTTCAGGGGCGCCTTGCTGATGATCTTTTCATACGCTTTGCCGTCCACCGTCACCGGCCCCATGGAGTGGAACGGCGTGGCAAGATCGGCCGTGCTCTCCACCGCATACACCTTGCCCCGGGCCACATCTGCCAGCGCACCGCAGGAGTCAAAGGCGGTGATCCGGCCGTCGCACAGCACCAAAATGCGGTCACACAGAGACTCAATATCCGTGATGATATGGGTGGACAGCACCACGCACCGATCCCCCTTGATCCGGCGGATCACATTCTTAAAGTTCAGCCGTTCCTCCGGGTCCAGTCCCGCCGTAGGTTCGTCCAACAGCAGCACATCCGGGTCGCCGATCAGTGCCTGGGCAATGCCCAGCCGCCGCTTCATACCGCCGGACAGGGTCTTGACCGTCATATCCCGCTGGGGCGACAGGTTCAGGATCTCCAGCAAGTGGTCGATCTCCGCCTCCGTGATCTTGTAGCCCTTTAAGTTGGCAAAGAATTGCAGCACCTCATAGGCGGTCAGCTCCGGGAACACATCGAAGTTTTGGGGCAGGTAGCCGATATGGTCCAAATAATCCTTCACCTCCCGGCCGTCCCCGTCCGTGTAAACAATGCGACCGCCGTTTACCTTTTCCACCCGGGTAATGCAGCGCAGCAGGGTGGTTTTGCCGCTGCCGTTGCGACCCAGCAGACCGTAGGTGCACGGCCCCAGGTCTACGCTGATCTTCTCCGCCACCAAGGCGGATTTGAATTTTTTATGTACACCGTCAAGCTTTAGCATATTTCTCTCCTAACTCCTGCAAAAAGGTCATGGGCGCCCGGGTGTCTTTGCTGTTGGTCAAATACCGCTCCGTCTCTGCGGCGGCAGCCTCCCGGTTTTTGGAGGCAGACAGCTTTAGAATGATCTGCACCATGGGGTATTCCTCCGGGTCCTCGCTCTGCTTTAGCTGTTCCAGCTCCTCCCGGTCCACTTTTTCATTATAGTAATAAACAAATGTCTTGTAGAAGTCCATCTTGCTGACGTCAATTTGGGACTCAAAGTACGACTGTTCCATGTCAATCATAGAATTCGTCACCACATAGCCGTCATAGGACCGCAAGTGCTCATACGGGGTCAAATTGTCCGCGCCCATGATAAAAATGGTACGAATATCCCGATGCTCCTTGGTAAAAGTGCCCATATTTTTTTTAATCCTTGCCTGGATTTCTCCGTCCGCATACTTAGGATAGACCACCAAGGTATCGTTCAGCTTTAAGGTATCGTAATACCCGCTGAGCAGGGTAATGGAACGGGCGTTACCGGCAAAGTGATTGTCTCCCCGGGCAGCCAAGTTGCAATACATCTGCTTTCGCCCGCTGCAACGCACATCAAAGGCGGTATCATAGGGCAGCGAACAATCAATAAAGCCATAAAAATTGTCCGAAAACAGCTCTCGATACCCGGGAATGGGATAATAGGCAAAGTTGGCGGGCAGGCAGACCCCGGCATAACTGCTGTAATACTTGGGTGATTTGCCGGTATATTCCAGGCACAGATATTCCACAGCCGCCCCGCCCCGGGTCACCGTTACATAGTCATATTCCCGGCGGAAGTCCAGCGCCGCGCCGGTTTGGTCCGTCACCTGCTTCACCTTGTACCCATGGTACAGGGTAAAGCGATAGCTTTTCAGCTCCGATCGGTCCACATACACCTTGGCGCTGCCGGTCAAATTCAGCCCCACGGAAAAGTCCAGCTGATATTTTTTTACCCGGAAATCGGCGGCCTCGTCCTTTTGGCAATCCTTATGAATCATATCATAGTATGTCGTGTCTGCCGTTTCGCTGGCAGCGCTCAAATCCATTACCGGAACAGATACCGGTATAAAATACCCGGTCAACAGCACAGCTGACAGCAGCAGCCCCAACCCGCCGATCCACCACCGTTTGGCCTTGGTGCGGGCACAAATAAGGCACACCACCGTAGCGGAGAGGGAGATGAAAAACAGCAGTTGGGCGATTTTGTTCAAATCCCAGGGGATCCCGATTTGGTCATTCGGCTCATACTGCATAGAATTGGGGATCAAGGAGAAAATTTGCATCAGCTTGGCATAATTCTTCCCGGTCGTCTCCATCACATGCGTGGTGGTGCTTTGGAGCCACTCGGTCTCCGATAGGCCAAAAATCACCATCAGCGGATACACAATATACCGCTGCCGAACACCGGACAGCAACAGACCGATAAACACCGCTGCCGCCGGACACAGCACCTGATAACAGATCACCCGAGACAGCACATGGGGCAGCAAGGCAACCTGGTGCGCCACGCAGGCATAAACCACGATAAGCAGGCACACCACCGCCGTTAAAACACCGATCAGGCTGAAAAGCAGCAGCAACTGGGCACGATAAACCCCGCCGATCCCCTGCTTGCAAGTGGAAAAAGTCTCTTTATATCGATTGATCTTCACAAAGCACTCATAAGAGAAGAAAAGAAAAAAAATCACCATCAGATACATGGGGCGCAGCGTGCAAAATGCATAGGTTAAAGTATCGGCCGGCGCTTCTTGACGGATAGAAGCAATCGTAGCGCATAGCAGAAAACCGCTAAACAGTACGATAACGGCCAGGATTAAATTTTTATAAAACTTGTTCCGGCTCCATAACCGGGACATAAGCTTAAATGTACTCATGTTGATTCCACCTTATAAACAAGGTCGGCGCTTACGCGCCGACCTTGCGCGTCCATTATGCGTTCTTCATATAACCCCAGGCGTCACAACCCGTTGTATTGTTGCCCTCCGGATTCAACTTCAAAAACCAATCGGTTTCATAATCCAGTTTTTTGGTCATATATGCATTTTTTTCATTTCTCCCATGTCCGGGTGCAATTAAATACTGTCCCCCAGTGTGCCAAAAGAAACCGTTTTTATAGCGGGCAATATAGTGCACACTGTGTTGCGAGGACTTGCTATTTGTTCCCCAAAAATATTTGAATGTACCGTACACATTGGAGGAAGAATTTACGGCTTGGTTTTTGGTCAAGTGAACGGACACACTTGCCGCACTTGCGGAGAATGTGCTGCCCAGCATACCAAAGCACAGAACAGCTGAAAGCAAAATCGACACTAATTTTTTCTTTGACATAATACTACTCCTTTTTATTTTTACAGATTTATTCTTACAAAATGAGAATAAACGGTACTCGCCTCCTCTCTTTGCCTATTTCAACCACAAAACAGTTGACAATTCTCATTTCGTAAATTTATCGTATATACGAGTCACTGTAAAATACTTTCTTTGATTTGCATTTTCATTGTACGGTAGTTGCTTCCGTTTGTCAAGGAACTTTACCAGTTCTTAATAATTCAATATGCACAAAAACTTTGGCAAGATATTGGTTGCTTTGCCCAAAAATCTATGGTATACTGTAATAAATCTGTGCAATTCGCATAAAGCGTTACCGGCATTGAAGGGGGATATTATGAAAGAAAAGAAGCTGGGCGCCAAGGTCAAAGACCTAGTGTCCTCGGTCAAAACCCACTGGGAGACCATTTTTGAAAGCGAATCGGCAGCCGCAGAGGCTTAAAATCGAAAGCAATATACAAAAGCAAAGGACTTTGACCAAACGGCCAAAGTCCTTTTTATACCCATCTATCTATACGAAAGCCGCGGCTTGACGATACCCGGCAAAAATGCTAAAATATCCGCAAGAAAAAGACAAAGGAGAATCCCCCCTATGGCAAGCGAGCAAACAGTTGTCCTACGCAGTCAGGAACGGCCGATTTATATCAACAAAGGCAGCGCCATGACGCAAAATCTCATCTTCTCCGCCGCACTGGCCGGAGCAGGCACCTACGGCCTTTTGGCCTTGCAGCACACCCTGCGCACCGGCAGCCAGTGGGTGGATGCGACTGCGCCAAACGGCTACAGCCTGTACCAATTTGCCTACGGCGTGATCGGCTCCGTGATCCAAAATTTTAAGATCGACAAGACCATGGCCGCCCTTCTGGGCAAAGCCTACGATTTTGACCGGTTTTGCCGCATTGGCGGCGGACTGCTGCTGGCGTCCCTGATCAGTATTGCCGCCGTGCTACTGGTAACGGTGGTCTATAACATCGTCAATTTGGCATACCTGCACCGAGTGAACAAAATGGAAAAAGCCGAAGTGCCCACCTTGGAAGAGACCAAGGTGCAGCGCTGGAACCGGGCGCTACCGGTGATCCACCGGGTGTATGCGGCGCTGAGCTACCTGTCGCTCCTGATCTGCTTGGGCTCTGTGGTTCCCCTGTCCATGATCTCCGGTGCAGCTCTGGGGGCCAAAACCGCCGGTGACAGCGCCACAGCAAGTAGCATTGCGGCACGAGCCAAGATTGCCATTGTGATCGGCTTTGTGCTGTTCTTTATCATCGCTGTGCGGGGGATCACCAAAAAGTGGGACCGGATCAAAGCGAACGGCCCGCTGGTGTGCCCGGAGAACCTGGGCACCTATCTGCACGGGCTGGTGTTCGTGTCCGTACCGTTCCTGACGGTGCTGGCACTGGCGCTCTTAATCGTCATTTTGCTGGCGCACCTAATGTTCACCGGCGCGCGGCTGACCCGCCGGTATTAAAAGTATATAACAAAAAAAGGCGGCGCAAATGATGCGCCGCCTAAATTTTTTATTCCTGCCAAACCATAATGGTTTTGCCAAAGGCCTTTTGCGTGTCCTTCTCAAACGCCTGCTTAATGTCCGTGGTGGTGCGCACCACATTGACGGAGCTGATCAGGTTGCCCAAGTAATCAATGATCTCCGGGTACTGCTGGTACATCTGCACCGTCTTTTCAAAATCCGCCACGCCGCTGCGGGAAGAGCCGAACACACGCAGCCCCTTTTCCAAAATCATACGGGTATTGATGGGCACCGGGTACTCGCTGACACCCAAAATGGAAAGGGTGGCCTCCGGCTTGATCAGCCCGATGATCTGCTCAATGGCAATGGGAGAGCCGTTGCCGCCTACACACTCAAAGGCGTGGTCCATGGTAAAGCCCTCCGGCACCTCCGTGGTCTTATACGCCCCGTCGGCAAAGGTAAAGTCCGCCAGCTTATCGTCATTCAGGCCAAACACATACACCTTGCTGTCCGGAAAAGTCTTTTTCAAAAACAGGGAGACAATGTACGCCAAATTGCCGTCGCCCCAAACGCCGATGGCATCCCGCCGGGCATGGGCGATCTTGTCAAACCGAGAAATGGCGTGCACCGCTACGGAGACGATCTCCGTAAACGCCGCCACATTCATATTGATGTCCTGGGGCAGCTTCACCAGCCGCCGAGGCGAAATCTCCACATACTCCTGCAAAAAGCCGTCCATAGACGAGCCGCAGAACTTGGAGGAGCGCAAATAATTCTCGCCGATATAATCATCGGTCTCCGTGGGGCAATTGGGCACCATCACCACCCGATCGCCGGGAGCGAATTTGCCACTGGGGTCTCGCATAACGACGCCCACGCCCTCATGGATCAGAGCCATAGGCAGCTTCTCAGCCAGCACCTTGGCGTCCCGGGTGCCCAGATAATAACGCATATCTGCGTTGCAGATGGAAAGATTGGTGGGGCGCACAATGGCATTGTCGCCAAACAGGTCAATGTCCTCAAAGGCGATCTCAAACCGGCGGGGCGCCACCAAACGGTAGACGGTGTTAATCATGGGTCTCGTCCTCCAACAGGGATTTTGCCACCCGCAGATCGTAAGGATAAGTGATCTTCATATTGTAGGTCTCGCCCTGCACCAGCGCCACCGGCTCACCCTTGATAACGAAAATTTTGGCAGCGTCCGTGAGAATTTCCTTCTCCTCCTCGGTGAGGGTCTCGTACAGCTTCTTCAGCTTGGTGGCGCGGAAGGACTGGGGGGTCTGGCCCTGATACATGACGGATCGATCCGGAATCGCAGAGATTACCTGGTGGTCCTGGCTCTCCACAATGGTGTCCGTGGCAGGAATCACCGTGTCGCAGGCACCGAACTGCTCCGCCGCCGCAATGTTCTCCTCAATGATCCGATAGGTCACAAAGGGGCGCACGCTGTCATGGGTGACGATAATGGTATCGTCGTTCAAATTGCCCTCGTTCTCAATGTAACGAATAGCATTCATAATCGTCTCGTTCCGGGTAGAACCGCCCTCGATCACCGCCACGCGGTCCGCTGCGGGGGCAATGTGCTTGGCAATCAAATTCTTGGTGTGCTCCACCCACTTGGAGGGGCACAGCACCAAAATCTTCTCCAGTTGGGGCACGGAGATAAACTTCTCAATGGTATAAATGATAATGGGCTTGTCCTTTACCGTTAAATACTGCTTGGGCTTGTCCCCGCCCATTCGGGAGCCGACGCCGCCGGCCAATACAACGCCATAAACCATAACGCTAAAATTCCTTTCTGTGTCTGTTCTTTTATTATAGAGTTTCGTCGCCGTTTGTCAATGCCTGTTACTTTAAGGCGCAGAACATTTGGTAAATATTCTCTTCTGTCAAAGGCACCGGGTTTAAGGTCATCAGCATAGACATACTCTGGTGGGCCAGGGCGCGGATCTCCGCATCGCTCTCTACCCCCAGCTCGCACAGATTGGTGCGCATGCCCATTCTGTTTTTCATACCGTGCACCGCGTCCGCCATGGCTGCCGGGCTGTCAAACCCGCAGTCCCGGGCAAGGGCGGTAATCCGGCCGTCCCCGTCTGCGTGCTCCGCGTTAAAGCGGATAAAGTAGTCCAGGGTAAAGGCGCAGGCTTCGCCGTGGGGCATACCGTACAAATTGGTCAGCGGGAAGGAGCAGGCGTGGGAGCCGGTGGTGCGGGGGTGACTAAAGGCCACGCCGGCCACAATAGACGCCTCCGCCATCTTCTCCCGAGCCTCCAGGTCGTTGCCGTCTCGGTAGGCCTTTTCCAGCCAGTCAAACACCAGTCGCGCCGCATGCACGGAGCAGGCAGCACATACCGGCTGGTGGTTCACGCTCCAGTAACTCTCCACCGCGTGGCACAGCACATCCAGTCCGGTGGAGGCGGTCACCTGGGGCGGCACCGTTAAGGTCAACTCCGGATCCACCACAGCAATCTTGGGGTACATGGCCGGGTGATTCATGGGCTTTTTCACCCCGGCTTCCACATTGGTCAGCACGCTGATATTGGTCACCTCAGAGGCTGTACCGGCGGTGGTAGCAAAGGCAATCATGGGAATGGCCTCCTCTGCCGTCACCGGCTTGTCGCCGTTATGGTACGGTTCAATATTGTCCGTCCCCCGGGCAATGGCGCAGGCCGCCTTGCAGCAGTCCATGGGCGAGCCGCCGCCCAGCGCCACCGCAAAATCCGCCTCAACCCGCCGCATTTCTGCCGCGCAGGCGTTCACATTCTCCGTAGTGGGATTGGGGCGAATATCGCTGAATACGGACACTAAAGCGCCATCCGCCGCCTGCAAAAAGGCGTCTGCGGTGCCATTTCGCAAAAAGCTCTTGCCGCACACCAGCACGCCACGCGTGCCGCCGATCTTCTCTATATACGACTTGATTTCATGCCGGGTGCCGCTGCCGAAAACCAGCTCCACCGGCAGGTGAAAATTCCAGTTCATACGAACATCTCCTTTGCGGTCTATTTTACCACCCCAACGGGACTTTGGCAACAAAAACGGCAGAAATTTCACACTCTGTTCGGATTTCCTATTTACATTTGTCATAAATCGTGGTATAATGCGCACATCGGCAAAGGAATTTAGCGTGGTAAATCGCTACCTTGCTACTACGCAAAATTGCATCCTTTGCAAAATCATTAGAGGTTATAAGGAGAAAATCGTATGCGCAAGATGAAAAAAGTGCTTTCTCTGGTGCTGAGCCTGGTACTGGTGTGCGGCATTGTGGCCGGCTTCGCCGCCTGCTCCGGCAACAAAGAGAACAACAAAAAGGAAGACACCACCGCCCAGTCCGATCTGGCCAAGATCCAGGCTGCCGGTGTGCTGAAAGTGGGCATCACCGAGTACGAGCCCATGAACTACAAGGACAAGAACGGCGAGTGGACCGGCTTTGACACCGAGTTTGCCCAGGCACTGGGCGAGAAGCTGGGCGTGAAGGTTCAGTTCGTAGAGATTAACTGGAACAACAAATATAACGAGCTGTCCTCCGGTGCAGTGGACTGCCTGTGGAACGGTATGACCATTACCGACGAGGGCAAAAAGGCCGCCAGCATTACCAACGCCTATGCAGAGAACGCGCAGGTGGTCGTAATGAAGCAGTCCGAAGTGGGCAAATACAAGACCACCGATGATTTGAAGAACTTGAAGTCCATTGCCATAGAGGGCGGTTCCGCCGGTGAAAAGGCTGCTCAGGCCGCCGGTCTCACCAACACCGTGGTATCCGACAGCCAGGCAATGGCTCTGACCGAGGTGACCTCCGGCTCTGCAGACGCCTGCATCATTGATCTGACCATGGCCAACGCCATGACCGGCGAGGGCACCGGCAACAAGAACCTGACTTACAGCATCAAGCTGGAGGCTGAGGAGTACGGCATTGCTTTCCGCAAGGGCTCCGACATGGCCGCCAAGACCAATGAGCTGATGGCCGATTTGATGAAGGACGGCACCCTGGACAAGCTGGCCAAGAAGTACCAGATCGTACTCATCAAGGACGCAGACAACAAATAAAGTACAACATACACGAGAGGGAATATCATGTTCTGGCAAGTTACACAGCAACTGCTGGAGGGCTTTGAGTCCACCTTAAAGCTCTTTTGCATCACGCTGGTTGCCGCGCTGCCCCTGGGGCTGATCATCAGCTTTGGCTCCATGAGCAAATTCCGTCCCTTAAAGTGGCTGTGCAAAACACTCATCTGGATCATCAGAGGTACGCCCCTGGTGCTCCAGATGATTATTGTTTATTACGGCCCGGGACTGGTAGGCAACTGGGCGCAAAATTTAGAAAATCCAAACGCTTTCATCACCTGGCTGGCCGGGTGGACGGTGTTTGACCGCTTTGTGGCGGTATCCGTGGCGTTTATCATCAACTACGCCTGCTATTTTTCTGAGATCTTTCGCGGCGGCATCGAGGCCATTCCCAAGGGTCAGTACGAGGCCGGTCAGGTGCTGGGCATGACCCGCAACCAGATCTTCCGCAAAGTTGTCTTTATGCAGGTGGTCAAGCGGATCATTCCGCCTATGAGCAACGAGATTATCACTCTGGTGAAGGACACTTCCCTGGCCCGCGTCATCTCCGTTTACGAGATTATTTGGGCAGGCGAAAAGTTTATGAAGCTGGACGGCCTGCTGTGGCCGCTGTTCTACACCGGCGTGTTCTACCTGATCTTCTGCGGCATTCTCACGGTGCTCTTTAACCGGCTGGAGAAGAAGCTGGACTACTACAAGGGGTGATGGTATGGCATTTTTAGAAGTTAAGAATTTGCAAAAGCGCTTTGGCAATACCGAGGTGCTCAAAGGCATTGACTTTTCGCTGGAAAAGGGCGATGTGCTGGTGATCATCGGCTCCTCCGGCAGCGGCAAGACCACCTTGCTGCGGTGCCTGAACTTTTTGGAGACCCCCAGCGGCGGTTCCATCGCCGTGGACGGACAAACGCTGCTGGACGCAAACGACGCCGCCACCTTGTCCGATAAAGAGATTCGCAAAAACCGCCTGCACTTTGGCCTGGTATTCCAGCAGTTCAACCTGTTTCCCCAGTACAAGGTGATGGACAACCTGACCCTGGCTCCAAAGTTGGCGCTGCACGAGCAGGTGAAAGCCGCCAAAAAGGCCGGTCAAAATGCCAAAGCCTTTAAGCAGGCGCAAGAACAGGCACTGGAGCAGAACGCCAAGAGCCTGCTGGAGCGGGTGGGTCTGGCAGACAAAGCCGACGCCTATCCCTGCCAGCTTAGCGGCGGGCAGCAGCAGCGAGTTGCCATTGCCCGGGCGCTGGCCATGTCGCCGGATATTCTGTGCTTTGATGAGCCCACTTCCGCCCTGGATCCGGAGCTGACCGGCGAGGTGCTGAATGTAATCCGCAGCCTAAAAACCGGCAACAGCACCATGATCGTGGTGACCCATGAGATGGAATTTGCCCGCCATGTGGCGGACCAGGTGCTCTTTATGGCAGACGGCGTGATTGCCGAAAGCGGCACCCCGGAAGATCTGTTCAATCATCCCAAAAGCCCGGCGTTGCAAGCCTTTCTCAGCAAGGCACAGAACAAATGAGCCTGCGTTATCCAAAGCTGCTACGCCAGCTGCGTACAGAGGCGCATAAAAGTCAGGCCGAATTGGCAGAGGTGCTGGGCACCTCCCAGACCATGTACGCCCGCTATGAGCGTGGCGCCAATGCCCTGCCTCTGCGCCACTTGCTGACCCTGTGCGAGTATTACGATGTGTCCGCCGATTACCTGCTGGGACGCACCGCCCACCGGCAAAATCCCAATTTGTTATAATATGGCATACAGAAAGCACCGCATTTTGCAATGCGGTGCCTTTTTGTTTGTAATACGGAAAAACCGGCAGGGGCGGATCGTATCTGCCCGCCGTGTAATCCCTCAGCCATTTTGTGACAACACCTACGGTGTACAAAGAAGGCAAAACAAAAAACCGGCACCCTTTACACAAGGGTGCCGGTTTGCTGTGTTCATGCAATATATTATGCTCTGGGCAGGATTGCCTCACGCTCCGGGCCGTTAGATACCATGGTAATCTTGTGGCCGATCTCCTGCTCGATGAAGGCCACATAGTCCTTGGCCTCCTGGGGCAGGTCCTCAAAATTCTGGATCCCGCGAATGTTGCAGTGCCAACCCTTTAAGGTCTTCAGCACCGGCTTGCAGTCCTTGAGGATATGGGTGACCGGGAAGTCCTTAATGACCTTGCCGTCAACCTCATAGCCCACGCAAACAGGGATCTCTTCCAAATAAGACAGGCAGTCCAGCGCAGTCATCACCACCTGGGTGGCGCCCTGGCACTCTACGCCGTAGCGGGTAGCCACACAGTCAAACCAGCCCACACGGCGAGGTCTGCCGGTGGTAGCGCCGAACTCGCCCTTGTCGCCGCCGTGGACCCGCAGTTCCTGGGCCTTGTCCTCGTCCAAGATCTCAGACACAAATTCCCCAGCGCCAACGGCGGAGGAATAGGCCTTGGTGACCACTACAATATCCTCGATCTTGTGGGGCGGCAGCCCGGCGCCGACGGCACCGTAACCGGCCAAAGTAGAGGAGGAGGTAACCATGGGATAAATGCCGAAATCCGGGTCCTTCAAAGTGCCCAGCTGGCCCTCCAGCAAAATATTTTTACCTTCTTGCACCGCCTTTTGCAGGTAGGCGTGGGTGTCGCACACATAGGGAGCGATCTTGTCTCTATACTCCATGCAGGTGGCAAACAGATCGTCTACATTCAACAGCGGTTTGTGATACACATGCTCCAGCACTAAGTTCTTTAAGGTGCAGATATTTTCCAGCTTGGCACGCAGCGCTTCCTCGTCAAACAGCTCGTTCACCTGAATACCGATCTTGGAGAACTTGTCGCTAAAGAACGGGGCAATGCCGCTCTTGGTGGAGCCAAAGGCGTTCTTGCCCAGACGCTCCTCCTCATAAGTATCCAGCAAAATGTGATAGGGCATAAGAATCTGGCAGCGCTCGCTGACCAACAGGTGCGGGTTCAGCCCGGCAGCCTTTACATCCTCCAGCTCCGTGATAAACTTGTTAATATCCAGCGCCACGCCGTTGCCGATGATGCAGGTGGTGTGGTCGTAGCACACGCCGGAGGGCATCAGGTGGAATGCAAAGCGCCCATGCTCGTTAATGATGGTGTGTCCCGCATTTGCGCCGCCCTGAAAGCGAATAACAATATCGCTCTTGGCAGCAAACATATCCGTGACCTTGCCTTTACCCTCGTCGCCCCAGTTGGCGCCAACGATCGCTCTAATCATAATGGTGTACCTCTTTCACTCCAAAGTGCCCCTACAGGGGCCATACAAATGTATTATACTAAATTCCATAAAGAAAAGCAACGAAACCCTGCAAAAAGGTTTGTTTTTTGCAGGGAATTCTTTTCGTTTACAGCAGTTTGCGGCCCATAATGACGCCCATCACAGAGGCCATCATCAGCCCGCGGGTCCAGCCGCTGGAGTCGCCCAGGCAGTGCAGGCCCTCTACGCTGGTGTTAAAGTCCGTGTCCATCTTAATCCGGTTGGAATAGAACTTCAACTCCGGGGAATACAGCAGCGTTTCATAAGAGGCAAAGCCCGGCACCACATGGTCCATCGCCTGGATAAAGTTGATAATATTGGTCATGGCCCGGTAAGGCATGGCGGCGGTAATGTCGCCAGCCACAGCGTCCGGCAAAGTGGGGCGCACATTGGACTGGGCCAGCTCCTTTTCCCAGGTACGCTTGCCGTCCAAAATATCGCCAAAGCGCTGCACCAAAATGTGACCCGCTGCCAGCATATTGGTCAGCTCGCCCACCTTTTGCGCATAGGCAATAGGCTGGTTAAAGGGATAGCTGAAATTGTGGGAGCACAGGATCGCCAAGTTGGTATTGTCCGACTTCAATTCCTTATAGGAATGGCCGTTGACCACCGCCAGGTCGTTGTCGTAATTCTCCTGGGCCACAAAGCCGCCCGGGTTCTGGCAGAAGGTGCGCACCTTGTTCTTAAAGGGCTTTGGATAGCCAATGAGCTTGCTTTCGTACAGGGCCTCGTTGACCTTTTCCATCACCTCATTGCGGCACTCCACGCGCACACCGATGTCTACGGTGCCCGGCTGGTGGGCAATGTTGTGCTCGGCACAGATCTTCTCCAGCCACTCGGCGCCGCGACGGCCGGTGGCCACAATGGTATGATCCGCCCGGATCTCCCGCTGGGTGCCGTTTTCCGTCAGGATCACACCCTCGCACTTGGTGCCGGAGAGGATAATATTGTTGCACTCCACGCCAAAGATGATCTCTACCCCATTCTCCAGCAAATACTGCTCCATGGCGTAGTAGATCTCTCTTGCCTTTTCTGTGCCCAGGTGGCGAATGGGGCAATCCACCAGCTTCAGCCCGGCCTGAATGGCCCGCTTGCGAATGGCCTTCACCTCGTCCGTATTCTCCAGACCCTCGATGTGGGTATCTGCACCGAACTCCAGGTAGATCTTGTCCGTATAATCAATGGTATCCTGCGCCAGGTCCGCACCGATCAGGGAGGGCAAATCGCCGCCTACCTCATAGCTCAGGGACAGCTTGCCGTCCGAGAAGGCGCCTGCACCGGAAAAGCCGGTGGTAATGTGGCAGTAGGGCTGGCAGTTCATGCACTTCTTGGTTTTGGTCTTGGGGCAGGCACGGTTCTCAATGGCCTTGCCTTTCTCAATAATCAAGATCTTCTTTTTGCTGCCGTGGCGCAGCATCTCAATGGCGGTAAAGATCCCGGCAGGGCCGGCGCCTACGATGACTACATCATACTTCATCTGTTTTTGCACCTCATTTATCTCACTTGCCGACAGGCATAAAAAGAACCGTCCTCCATTCCGTTGGACTGAGGAATGTGACGGCAGTTTGCGTTGTAACTATACCATACTTACCGTCTTTTGTCAATGAGTTGAAATGGCGTATAAAATATGCTATATTAGATAAAATAGATATTCTGTTATAAGGAGCAAAAAAGTTGAAGGAATACAATGTTCTCCAGTACGGTGCCGTCGGCGACGGCGCCACCAACGACGCCTTTGCCATTCAGCACGCCATTGACGACTGCGCCAAAAACGGCGGCGGCCGGGTGGTGCTGCAAAGCGGCTATGTGTTTTACAGCGACTCCATTCGTCTGCGATCCAATGTGGACCTGCATATTCAAAAAGGCGCTCGGCTGAAAGCCACCGGCAATATTGACGGCTATATCCGCCCCAACAAGCTCATCAACGACCCGAAAACGGCGTTGATCGGCAACCCGGTCACCGGCAAGCCCAGCTTTGTCTTTCTCTACGGTTATGAGGCAGACGGCTGCACCATCAGCGGGGAGGGCACCATTGACGCCAACGGCCACGCCTTTGTGCAGCGCAAGGACCAATACTATGTGACCGGCGACTTCTACCCCCGCCCTACGGTGATCTATGTGGAGAAGTCCAACCATATCACCTTTAAGGACATTACCATTGTGGACGCACCGTTCTGGACCCTGCACCCGGCCGGGTGCGACGATGTGCTTATTGACCGTGTTCGCATTCTCAATGATCTGGATGTGGCCAACAGCGACGGCATTGACCCGGACCACTGCTCCAATGTGCGCATTTTGGGCTGCCATGTGGAGTGTGCCGACGACTGCATTTGCCTTAAGGCCAGCAAGGGCAACGCCGAGTACGGCCCCTGCGAAAACATCATCATTGACGGCTGCACCCTGGTATCTACCTCCGCTGCCATTAAGATCGGCACCGAGGGAGTAGGCGATTTTCGCAATGTGCTGGTACAAAACTGCGTGATCTCCCGCAGCAACCGGGGGCTGTCCATTCAAATTCGGGACGGCGGCTCGGTAGAGAATGTAAGCTATTCCAATATTATCATAGAGACCCGGCGCTTTTGCCCGGACTGGTGGGGCACGGCTGAGCCCATCACCATCACCGCCTTTGACCGGGACCAGAATACCCGCTGCGGTAAGGTAAAGAACATTCGCTTCTTTAACATTACCGCCAAGGGCGAGAACGGCGTGCTCCTTCACGGCACAGCGGAGAACCCCATTGAAGATGTGCGTTTTGAGAACTGCCGCATTACCCTAACCAAAACCAGCAAGTGGCCCTGCGGGCTGTATGACCTGCGCCCCTGCTTGGACTACGGGGTAGAAAAGTACCAAAACGCCGCCTTCTTCCTACGCCACGCCAAGGACATTACCATTGAAAAAACCAAGACCGACTGGGGCAACCTGTGCCCGGATTACAGCTGCGCGGTAGACGCCGCCTATGTGGACAATCTGGAGCTGATACGCCTAACCGGCCATGCCGCCGACCCGGCAGAGGACGACCTAAAGCTGCGCCATGTGCGGCTGGTAAAATAAAGGAGTAAAAATATGGTACAAATACAAGGCTACAAGGTGAACAAGCTGCACATGGAAAATACCGTAGCAAACGGCACCGAATTGCAGCTGCAAAACCAGGTAAAATACAATGTAAACTACATGGACGATGTGCACAAGTGCGTGGGGATCCTGTCCTTTCGCATTACCGACGGGAATATGAACCCCTTTGAGGTGCAGATTGACATGGTGGCGGAGTTCACCTATGACGAAGGGGATGACAAGGCGGACATTCACACCCAGTCTTTTGACCAGATCTATCCCTTCCTGCGCCAGATCGTCAGCCAAATGGCCGGCCACTGCGGCGTGCCCGGGCTGATGATCCCCATTATGCGGCTGAACAAAGACACCGTGACCGTTGGCGGCCCGGAACAGTCGCCCCTGAACTGATATGGACAGACTGTGTGAGAACTGCTGGTACTTTGTGTGCGACGGCGAGGGCGAGGACGCCGAAGAGGGCTTCTGCGACCTGATGCTGGACGAGGACGAGTACGCCCGCATGCTGGAGAGTGACACCTCCGCCGGGTGCAAATACTTCCGTCCCGATGTAGGCGAGTACGGCATTGTAAGGAAACAAAACTGATATGGCCGAGTATTTTGACCTGCTGTCCCCCACCGGAGAACCCCTGGGGATCACCAAAGAGCGAAACGCCGTCCACCGGGACGGGGACTGGCACCCCAGCGTGCATATCTTTGTGATACAGGGTGACCGGGTACTGCTTCAACGACGAAAGTGGGACAAAGAGTCTTTTCCCGGCAAGCTGGATCTGGCCTGCACCGGCCATGTGGACGCCGGCGAGGACTACCTGACCGCCGCCCGGCGAGAACTGCAAGAGGAGCTGAACCTATCCGCCGGTGCCGATGACCTGCGCTACCTGTTTACCCAAAAGTTAGAGGTGGACGCAGACTTTGGTCACGGCCGCTTTGTCAGTAACGAGCACTGCCGGGTGTATCTGCTGCATCCCGCTGTTCCCCTGACCACTCTGCGCTACCAGGCGGAGGAGATCGACGAACTGGTATGGGTAGACCGGCATACGGACATTACCGGTGCGGATTATTGCCTGCTCCCCGCGGAGTGGCACAAGGCCATGGGTCTGATTTTCGGGGAGCGATGAGAGTATAACGCACCCTACAATTGTACCAAAAGGAACCCGTAGGGGCGGCAATTTGCCGCCCGCGGGCGGATAATATCCGCCCCTACGAACAAATAAGCACCCCAAAAACACAATCACCCCCGGGCACACAAGCGGCGACTTGTGTGCCCGGGGGTGATTTTATACCCATTTACGCTGTTAAATATGCAGCACGGCAGTGGCAAAGCCAAAGTAGATCAACAAGGAAATAGCATCCACAATGGTGGTTACAAAGGGGGACGACATCACCGCCGGATCCAGTTTCAACCGTTTGGCGATAATGGGCAGAGAACAGCCGATCATCTTGGCCAAAGTGACCTCAACAATCAGGGTCAGGCTGATCACCAGATCCACCTTCAAGGTCACGCCGGTCATACCCAGCATCAGTCGATCCACCAACAGTACCTTGACAAAGTTAATGGCCGCCAGGCTGCTGCCGCAAAGCAGACCCACTCGCAGCTCTTTCCATATCACCTTGAAAATATCCCGCATATCGATCTCGTTAAGAGACAGGGCGCGAATCACGGTAACGCTGGCCTGACCACCGGAATTGCCGCCGGTGTCCATCAGCATAGGGATAAAGGAGGTCAAAATAATCATACTGGCCAGCTTGTCCTCAAAGCTGGTGATGATGGAGCCGGTAAAAGTGGCGCTGACCATCAAAAGCAGCAACCAAGGAATCCGGGACTTCCAAGTCGCCAGCACGCCGGTCTTCAGATAAGTCCGCTCCGTGGGCACGATGGCGTTCATCTTTTGAATATCCTCGGTGTTCTCCTCCTGGATAACATCCATCGCGTCGTCTACGGTGATGATACCCACCAGTCGCTCCTCCAGGTCCACCACCGGCAACGCCAGAAAGTCGTATTTGCTCAGCTGGGCAGCTGCCTCCTCCTGGTCGCTAAGGGTGTTCACATAGATCACATTGGTCTCCATAAACGCCTCGATCCGGTCGTCCTGATCGTGGAGCAGCAGTTCCTTCACGGTGGTCACGCCCAGCAAATGGCGGGAGGCGTCCGTTACATAGCAGGTATAAATGGTCTCTTTGTCCACACCGGTGCGGCGAATGCGCTTAAAAGCGTCCTCCACGGTCATATCCCGCTTTAAGTCCACAAACTCCGGAGTCATGATAGAACCGGCGCTGTCTTCCGGGTAGCGCAGCAGGGTGTTAATGGAAGCGCGGGTTTCCACATCCGTGTTGCGCAAAATGCGCTTCACGACGGTAGCGGGCATTTCCTCAATCATATCCACCGTATCGTCCAGGTACAGCTCGTCCAGCACCTCTCGCAACTCGTTATCGGAGAAAGCGTGAATCAGTGCCTCCTGGTTGTCCGGCTCCAACTCTACAAAGGTGTCTGCCGCCTCTTCCTTGCCCAGCAGGCGAAAGAACAGCAGCCGTTCTTCGTTGCTGAACTCCTCTAAAAGCTGGGCAATATCTGCCGGGTTCAACTGGTTCAAAATGGTTTTAATGGCAGAGAACTGCCGTTTGGTATGAAGATCCTCAATTTCTGCTTTCAGCTCTTCTAATTCCATAGGCGCGCTCCTTTCTGCACTCATTTTTATTCTTTACATCCCGGAGGATATAAGCGGATTATTGCTCCGATCTATAAAAGGACGGCTCGTCCTCGTCTGTGACCCGGGCAGTCTTGCGGGCGTGAAATGCCAAAAGAACGATCAACACTGCCAGACCGCCGATGCCGGCGGTCACCGCCATCCGGAAGGCGGGCTGCTGGTAAAAGCGGGTGCCCTCCACAAAGGAGGTGTAGTCCTCCTGTGCCATTTCGGCACGCACCTGTTCCACGGTCTTGTCCACCCGGCGCACCTTAATGGTATAGGTGCGCACCTGGCCGTCCGAGGCGGTCACCGGCAGGGTCAGGTCGATCTCCTGCTCCGGCGCCAGGGTCATCTCCACCGGTGCGCAGTAGGCGTTAATATCCTTGGTCACCGGGGTAATCATCAGCGAGGTCAGGTCGCTGGGAATATACAGCTTGTAAGTGGTATCGTCTTCATTCATCTCCGGCACCAGCTCACCCAGGGTGCAGGTTATCGAGTCCAGATGGTTCTCGCTGTTCTTAACATAAGCTGCGGCGTTCTTGTAAGTAAAGGTATATTTGGCGGAGCCGGTGTCATAGCTGAGGGTGACCACCACCGCCGTTTGATGGTTGGTGCTGTCCGTATCATAGGTCACGAACAGGTTGCCCTCCCCCTGCACCTTGTAGCTTTTCAGCTTTGGCGACACCGCCGCGTTGTCCAGCACCAACTGGTACTGGTACACATCGCTCTTAAACTGCCCCACAATGGTGGCGCCGGAAAAGGCAATGCGCTCCAGCACCGGGGCCTGCGCCGCAAAGGCAGGCAGGCACTGACCCAGCAGACACAGGGTCAGCAGCAGGTATAAGAACTTTCGCTTCATAAGGTCACTCCGTGATCAGGTAACAGGTGCAGCCACGGTCGTCCAGCAGCTGCTTCACTGCCCGACGACTTTTCTCCGGGCAGGTAATGGCATAAATTTGGTTTTCATTCGGGTTTTGGGTGCACTTGTCGGCCACTTCTTTTTTCAGGTCCGCCGTAGCGGTAGAGGTGATGTTTACCGCCACCGGTTGCAGAAATTTTACATCCTGCCCCAGGTCGGCAGTCAGTCGTTTGGACAAATCGGCAAACCCATTGTGATTAAAGGTGCCCGCCGCCTGCGGCAGCTCCGTGCCCTCCAGCACAAACACCGTTACCCCGGCGCGGACGCTCTCCTCCACCAGCGAGCGAATGTAGTTGTAAACTTCCGTGCTGTCCGGGTTCAGGTAGCGGTTGCCCGCCGGATCTGTGTAAGCGGTTTTGCCGCTCTTCACCGCCCAGGCCGGATTGGCAGCGGTCTGCACATTGTCCGGATAGCACACAATGTGCCCCAGCACCAGCAGGTCATTCTTGCCCAGCTTTTGACAAGAGGAGCGCAAATCCCCGGCAGGGGAAGATACCGCCCCGGCTGCCGCCACAGTACCCAGGGTAGAGGCGTAGCCCACGGTGCCGTCCGCCCGCTTAATATCAAAGCAGGCAGCGGTATAGCCGCCGGAGGACAAATCGTCCATCATGGCATCCAACATCACCGCACCGTCCAGGGACAGACTGTCCACTTTGGCTGCCTTGGCCTCCAGCGCCACAGTGCTGATGGTGTTGCCGTCCACCGTGTCCGTTTGGGCGGCAGGCATGGCGTGCAGATCCATCCAGGCATCCATCAAAATATAGCCCGCATACAGCAGCACCAGCCCCAGCAGCACCAAAAGTACCCGGCGCACCACCTGACCGGGCGTGGCCTTTTGAAACGCCGGGCCTTTTTTACGCCGCTCCCGATCCAGCTCTGCCTGACCCGCCTGGGTGCGCGGTTCGATGTATTTGTCTGCAAAGTCAATGGGACGGCCCACTTCCGGCTCCGTCCATTTTTGACCCCGCTTGTCATTACTGTAAAATCGCTTTTGCTTTTTCTTCATCTTGCCTTATTCCGCAGCCTGCTGCGCCGCACGGCACAGACCGGCAATGGTGGCTGCCGGATCCGCACTCTTAAACACCGCAGACCCTGCCACAAACACATTGGCCCCGGCCTTGGCCGCTGCCTTTACCGTCTCCAGGTTAATGCCCCCGTCCACTTGCAAATCCAGGTGGGGATAGCGGCTACGCAGCAAAGTGAGCTTTGGCATCATATCTGCCATAAAGCTTTGGCCGCCGAAGCCCGGCTCCACGGTCATCACCAGCACCATGGCCAGCCGATCCGCATAGGGCAGCACCGCCTCTGCCGGCGTGCCCGGCTTAATGGCAATCGCAGGCTTGCAGCCCCGGGCAAGGATCTTGTCGATCACTGCGTTCGGGTCATCGTCACTCTCCAGGTGGAAAGTGATAAGATCCGCACCGGCGTCGGCGTAATCGTCAATATACCGCAGCGGCTGGCTGATCATCAGGTGCACATCAAAGGGCAGGTCGCACACCTTGGACAGCCCGGCGATCACCGGCGCGCCAAAGGAGATATTGGGCACAAAATGCCCGTCCATTACATCCAGGTGCAGCAGATGAGCGCCCCCGGCGGCGCATTTGTTGGCCTCTGCGCCCATGTTGGCAAAATCGCAGGCCAGCATAGACGGTGAAATCTTCATATCCATACAGAATTCCCCTCTCGGTAACGGCAAAACTGCCGGTTTGCGTTCGTGCTCTTATTATACGCCCAAAAGGGCACAAAATCAACAGCAACGCCTACGAAATATGCCTTGACGGCGCACCCGGTTTTCGTTAGAATAGTACAAAACAGGAGGTGCTGAAATGGAACTCTCCCCTATCTGCAAAAAAGAATACCCGGCGCTGCGGGCACTGTATCGCAGCGCGTTCCCGGCAGCGGAGCGTATGCCCCTCTCCCGCTTCTTCGCCCTGCAAAAAAAGGGGCAAGCGGAAATTTTGGTGCTGCGCACCGGCGGCGCCTTTGCCGGGCTGATGATCGTCACCTTTGCCCCCGGCTACGCCCTGCTCAACTACTTTGCCGTGGAGCCGGACTGCCGCTCTATGGGACTTGGCTCCCGGGCGCTGCCTGCCTTGCAGCAGCGTTATCCCAATCGGCAGGTGGTGCTGGAGGTGGAGCCGCCGGATCATACGGCGCCCAACGCCAGGCAGCGACAACGGCGGCTGGATTTCTATGCCAAAAACGGCTTTCTCCCCTGCAACTTGCCGGTACGGCTGTGCGGCGTGGCACTGGATGTGCTCACGCCCGGCGGGCAGGCACTGGATTTTGCCGCCTATCAAGGGTTTTATCGCCCGATCTTTGGCCGTCTGGCGCCCCTTTTTGTGCAAAAGCGCCAATAAAACGCCGCCGGGCCAAATTCTCCTTGTATTTTGGCCGGGGGTGGTGTAGAATAGTTGCGGATTTTTAGATACAATAGATAACAAAGCCAGTAACGGAGGATTTCTCTATGATTCAAGCCAATAATGTAACCGTGCAGTTTGGCGGTCGCGCCCTGTTTGAGCGGGTCAATGTGACCTTCTCCAAGGGCAACTGCTACGGCATCATCGGTGCCAATGGCGCAGGCAAGTCCACTTTCTTAAAGGTGCTGGACGGCGAGCTGGAGCCCCAAAAGGGCGAGGTGGTCATCACCCCCGGCGAGCGGCTCAGCGTGCTCAAGCAGGACCACTTTGCCTACGACCAGTACCAGGTGGTGCGCACCGTGCTGATGGGCAACCCCCGTCTCATTGAAATTATGGAAGAAAAGGACGCCCTGTACGCCAAGCCGGACTTTAGCGAGGCGGATGGCGTGCGCGCCGGGGAGCTGGAAGCTGAATTTGCCGATATGGACGGCTGGAACGCAGAAAGCGATGCGGAGTTTATGCTCAACAAGCTGGGTGTCACCGACGAGTACCACTATATGACCATGGCGGAACTGCCTGCCAACTTAAAGGTCAAGGTGCTGCTGGCGCAGGCCCTCTTTGGCAATCCGGACATTTTGCTGCTGGACGAGCCTACCAACCACCTGGATCTGTCCGCCATTCGCTGGCTGGAAAACTTCCTGCTGGATTTTGAAAACACGGTAATCGTGGTGTCCCATGACCGTCACTTCTTAAATAAGGTCTGCACCCATATCTGCGATGTGGACTTTGGCAAAATTCAAATGTATGTAGGCAACTACGACTTTTGGTACGAGTACACCCAAATGCGCCAGCGCCAGGCTCGGGATCAGAACAAGAAGAACGAGCAGAAGATCAAGGAACTCCAGGCCTTTATTGCCCGCTTCTCTGCCAACGCGGCCAAGAGCAAGCAGGCCACCAGCCGTAAAAAGCAGCTGGACGCTTTGGAGATGATCGACATGCCCGTGTCCTCCCGCCGGTTCCCCTTTGTGGACTTTAAGCCGGACCGGGAGTGCGGCAACGACCTGCTGCGGGTGGACCACCTGACCAAGACCATCGGCGACCGCAAGGTGCTGGACGACATCAGCTTTGTGATCCACCCCAGAGAGAAGGTGGCCTTTGTAGGCGCAGATGCCATGGCCAAAACCACCCTGTTTAAGATCATTATGGGCGAGATGGAGCCGGACGAGGGCGAGTACAAGTGGGGTGTGACCACCACCCAAAGCTACTTCCCCAGCGACAACAGCGCCTACTTTGACGGCGTGGATCTAACCCTGATCGACTGGCTGCGCCAGTACACCACCCAAACGCTGGAAACGGACATTCGCTCCTGGCTGGGTCGTATGCTCTTCAGCGGCGACGAGGCGTTAAAGAAAGCCAATGTGCTTTCCGGCGGCGAGCGTGTGCGGTGTATGCTGTGCAAGATGATGCTCTCCGGCGCCAATGTGCTGGTGCTGGACGAACCCACCAACCACCTGGATCTGGAGTCCATCACCGCATTGAATGACGGCCTGATCCGCTACCCGGAGACCATTCTCTTTACCTCCCACGACCACCAGTTCGTGCAGACCGTTGCCGACCGGATCATCGAGGTCAGCGGCAATACCCTGCTGGATCGCAAGGGCACCTACGACGAATTCCTGGCGGACTTTGACGAGGACCAACTGAAGAAATATTAAGCAAAACGCATAACATAAAAGAACAGGAACGCAGATCTATGCGTTCCTGTTCTTTATATATATCGTACTTTATACCATCATTCTGCCGTTATGCGAAGCAGGAGGGCGCCGTGGGCGGGGACGGTGGCGGAGAAACGGTTTTTGAAGGTACCCAACGGTTCGCCTGACCAAATCTCCGTTACGGTACAGGCGGTATCCGGAAGCAGCAGCGCCGTCAAGTCCAGGGTTTGGCGGGCCGGGCAATCCTTGGTATTAAACAGGGCGGCGTACTTGCAGCCCCGACCGCAGGCCACCCACTGAATGGTGCCCCGGCCGTTGGTCTCTCGCCGCAGCAATTCCCGGGCGCCATAAGAGGTAGCGTGCATTTGCAGATAATCTTCATTGGTCAGCATAGCCAGCACATCGGCGGGCATCTCCGGCAGATCACCGCCCAAAAACAGCGGACTGCGGAAAATGCCCCACAATGTGAACATAGTGCGCACTTCATCCGGGGTAAAATTGCTCATACGATTCTGCGCACCATGGTAGGGAGCGTCCTTGCACAGGCGGCCCACCGGCAGCATATCGCAATCCGGCCAGCAGCCGGGGCCGGGCACACCCTCCCAGGTCTTGCACCGGTCAAACATATCGTGCAGCTTGTCCCACCGGTCCCAAAAATCGCCGGTCATACGCCACATTTGGGCGTGGCGGCGCAGGTGGGGCAAATGAACAATATCCGCCGGGCCGGGAGAGAGGGACAGCACTACCTCCCGCCCGCAATTTTGCAAGCTGCGGTGGAGCATTTCAATCTCGTGCCGGGCGTTATACGGATCGTCCCACTTGCGAAATTCCGTGACGCAAATATCGTCGCACTTAATAAAATCCACGCCCCAGTCGGCATACAACCGACAAATGGAGTCATAGTACGCTTGGGCTGCGGCATTGTCCCGCATACCGTACATATCCGTGTTCCAGGCGCAGACGGAGAAGTGATGGGCTGCGTCCCGGGCAGTAAAATCCGTGCCCCAAATCGGCGTATCCCGGTGCACCGCCTGGCGGGGAATGCCCCGCATAATATGAATACCAAAGCGCAGACCCAGAGAATGGCAATAGTCCGCAATGGGGCCAAAGCCCTTGCCCCCGGCTGCGCTGGGAAAGCGGTTCTCCGCCGGTAACAAACGCCCGTAGTCGTCCATACAAACCGGGGCAAAATTGTTATACTCGTTGCCCTTTGCCTGCGGCTCGTACCACTGAATGTCGCACACCAGGGTGTTCCACCCATAGGGCAGCAGGTGCGCCGCCATAAAGCGGGCGTTCTCCCGCAAGGCTTCCTCCGTTACGCCGGCGCCGTAGCAGTCCCAGCTGTTCCACCCCATAGGCGGGGTAGGTGCAAGTGTCTTTTTCATACCGTTCACCTCAAAAAGCCGCCGGTAATTGCCCGACGGCGCTGTTTTTTATTACAGTTCCTTAACCATACGAATGTGGGGGCAAAACTCGTCCAGATAGACCTCCCCCACCGAGGTAAAACCGCACTTTTCGTAAAAATGCTGTACCCGGCACTGGGCAGACACCTCAATGCCCGCAGCGCCCCGGCGGCGCAGTTCCGCCTCTGCCAAGTCCATCATTCGCCGCCCTAAGTGCAACTGGCGGGCAGACTGGATCACCGCCACCCGGCCAATATGCCAGCGGGTGCCGCCGTCTTCCGTAAAGGCACGCAGCGTGCCCACCGGCCGACCGTCTGCAAACAGCAGCAGGTGCAGGGCGTGGCGGTCAATGGCGTCAAATTCCTCCTGAAAGCCCTGCTCCTCCACAAAAACCGCCTGGCGAATGGCCGCGGCCTCCGGGGGCAAAGCGTCATAAAATGCGTGGGTAAATTCCATTACTTCAAATACTCCCAATGCTTGTCTTTTTCGCTTAGCTGCAAGGTCATACCCGGTGGAATGGGCCACTCCACGCCGATCTTGGGATCGTCCCAGGGAATGCCGCCCTCATCGTCCGGGTGAAAAAAGTCCGTTACCTTGTAGCAAAATTCCGCTTGCTGGGACAGCACCAAAAAGCCGTGGGCAAACCCGGCAGGGATCAAAAACTGCTTTTTGTTCTCCGCAGAGAGCACCTCGCCGTGCCACCGCAAATAAGTATCGCTGCCCGGTCGCAAGTCCACCGCCACATCAAATACCGTGCCGCTGACCACCCGCACCAGCTTGGTCTGGGGATAGCGCAGCTGGCGGTGCAGCCCCCGCAGCACGCCGTAGGTGCTGCCGGACTGGTTGTCCTGGACAAAATCATAATGAAAGCCCAGGCTCTCCATATCCCGCTGATTGTAGGTCTCCATAAAATAGCCACGGTCGTCGCCGTGCACCGTCGGGGCGAGCACTGCCAGCCCGGCAATGCCGCCCACATTCTGCTGTGCCTGCATTTGGATCATACCTTTTCTTCCTCCAATGCCTGTAAATACCGCGCCAGTGCGTCTTGCCACTCCGGCAAGGGGGTGAGGCCCGCTGCCGCCAAGGCGCTGCAATCCAGCCGGCTGTTCAGCGGTCGCCGAGCCGCCGTGGGGTACGCTGCGGTAGAGATCGGCTCCAATTCTATCTTTTTGCCGGCAAGATCAAAAATTCGCCGGGCAAAATCGTACCAGCTCACCGGTTGACCGCTGCCGGCGGCGTGGAACACACCCTGTGCGTTTTGCTCTGCCATTTGGCAAATGAGCCGGGCCAAATCCACCGTATAGGTGGGGCAGCCGATCTGGTCGTCCACCACCGACAGGCGGGTGCGGCGCTTTGCCAGGCGCAGCATGGTCTTTACAAAATTGTTGCCGTGCAGGCCAAACACCCAGCTGATCCGCAAGATGGCGTGGCGGGGCACCGCCTGCGCCGCCTGCTCGCCCAGCAGCTTGCTGCGACCGTACACATTCAGGGGCGCCGGGCGCTCCGTCACCGGATGGGGCGCCGTGCCGCTGCCGTCAAACACATAATCCGTAGACGGATACAGCAGCCCGCAGCCTGCTGCCGCGCAGGCGTGAGCCACATACGCCGTGCCCGCTGCATTAACAGCCATACAAATTTTTTCTTCCGTCTCTGCCCGATCCACCGCCGTGTAGGCCGCGCAGTGCACCACCCAGTCCGGGCGGTAGTTGCCGATGGCAGACTCCACCTGCGCAGGGCGGGTAATATCCAGTTCTGTATGATCGGGGGCCCATACCTGCCAACCCTTGGCCGCGGCTGCCTGTGCCACATCCGTACCCAGCTGGCCGCTGCCCCCTGTTACTAAAATTCGCATTTATTCGCCTAACCGCTCTCTGTACATGGCCTGAAAATAATTTTGATATTCGCCGCTGAGAATGTGGCTCCACCAATCCCGGTGGGTCAGATACCACTCTACCGTGCGGCGCAGCCCGGTGTCAAAATCCGTCTCCGGCTGCCAGCCCAGCTCTCGGTGAATTTTCGTAGGATCAATGGCATAACGCCGATCGTGACCCGGCCGGTCGGTGACGAAAGTGATCAGACTTTCCGGCTTGCCCAAAGCGGCCAGCACTGCCTGCACCACCTGCAAGTTGGTGCGCTCATTGTGCCCGCCGATGTTATACACTTCTCCCGCCGTGCCTCGGCGCAAAATCAGGTCAATGGCGGCGCAGTGATCCTCCACATACAGCCAGTCCCGCACATTCTCGCCGGTGCCGTACACCGGCAGGCTTTGATCTGCCAGCGCCCGGGTGATCATTAAGGGAATCAACTTCTCCGGGAAGTGGTAGGGGCCGTAGTTGTTGGAGCACCGGCTTACCGTGACCGGCAACCCGTAGGTGCGGGCGTAGGCCAGCACCAGCAGATCCGCCCCCGCCTTGGAGGCAGAATAGGGGCTGGAGGTGTGTATGGGCGTTTCTTCCGTAAAGAACAGATCCGGCCGATCCAAGGGCAGATCGCCGTACACCTCATCGGTGGACACCTGGTGATACCGGGTGATCCCGTGACGGCGGCAGGCGTCCAGCAATACCCCGGTGCCCAGCACATTGGTCTTTAAGAACAGATCCGGCTGGGTAATGGAGCGGTCCACATGGCTCTCCGCCGCAAAGTTTACTACATAATCCGGTTTCTCCTGCAAAAACAGGCGCTCCACCGCCTGCGCATCGGCAATATCCCCCTGCACAAAGCGGAAGTTGGGGTTCTCCATCACATCCGCCAGGGTCTCCAAATTGCCCGCATAGGTCAGCTTGTCCAGGCAGACCACCCGATCCTCCGGGTGGTGGGTCAGTTGGTAAAATATAAAGTTGGCACCGATAAACCCGGCACCGCCGGTCACAAGTACAGTCATCCTCGCACCTCAGTATTGTATTTCGCCCCGCACCACCGCCTGCAAGTAGGCGCCGTATGCGGATTTGCCGTAGGTCTTGGCCGCTGCCGCCAAATCATCAGCGGTGATCCAGCCGTTAATATAGGCCACTTCCTCTGGGGAGGAGATCTCCACCCCCTGCTGGTGCTGAATCGTACGCACAAAGTTGCCGGCCTCTAACAGGCTGTCCGTGGTGCCGGTATCCAGCCAGGCGTAGCCCCGCCCCAGCAGTTTTACATCCAGATCCCCCGCCTGTAAGTACAGCCGGTTCAGATCGGTGATTTCCAGCTCACCCCGGGCGGATGGGGTCAGTCCTTCGGCGTAGTCCACGCACCGATTGTCGTAGAAATACAGCCCGGTGACCGCATAATTGCTCTTGGGCACCGCCGGCTTTTCCTCCAGCGATACCACCCGGTTCTCCCGGTCAAACTCCACAATGCCAAAGCGCCCCGGGTCCTCTACATGATAGCCGAACACGGTAGCGCGATGCTTTTGCTCTGCGTTCTCCACCGCGCTTTGCAGCAGCCGCCGCAGCCCGGCGCCGTAAAAGATATTGTCCCCCAGCACCATACAGCAGCAGTCGTCGCCAATAAAGTCCGCACCCAGGATAAAGGCCTGGGCCAGCCCGTCCGGGGAGGGCTGCTCCTTGTAGCTGAGCCGCAGACCAAACCGGGCGCCGTCCCCCAGGAGAGACTGGAATCGGGGCAGATCCCGGGGCGTACTGATAATGAGAATATCCCGCACTCCCGCCAACATCAGCGTGGTCAGCGGATAGTAGATCATCGGCTTATCATACACCGGCAGCAGCTGCTTGGAGGTGATCTGGGTCAGCGGATACAACCGGGTGCCGCTGCCTCCTGCCAAAATTATACCTTTCATACCATTCCCCTTCCCGGCCCGCGCCGTCTGTCTATTTTATATACCTATTATAACTCTACCATACCCCGGCTGAAAATGCAATAAAAAGCGGCTACTGCACAAAAAGGAAAAGCCCCCTTGCACGGCTGTGCAAAGGGGCTCGGAACAGCAAAATCAATAATTCGTTGTATTGATGTAAGTAACGATAATATGATCGGGTGTGTTATTGTAAAATGCTACCGCAAGCATAACCAAATCATTTGTGTCCTCATTTATAAACGAGTAATAATACAAGCCATCTTCATCCCGCTTATCGTCTTCTCTATAGAATTCATATCCATAATCCTGCAATATATCGTAGTAATCATTCAACCAATCGGCGCTTTGACTGACCACCGCATCATAAGAATAAACACAGAATACTGTATCGCCATCTCCTTTATTGTCGTAGTCAACCAGCGGCACATTAAAGTACGCACCAAAGTCCGGTACATTGTAATTCTCCGGGTAATACTCCGGCACTGTTACTTTGCAGCTGATCCGGTCGTCTGCGGTTTTGGCCGTAATGGTGCACTGACCGGAGCCGTTGGCGCTGATCTCGCCGGAGCGGTTCACCACCGCCACGGTAGGATCGCTGGTCTGCCAGGTGATCTTTTTATCCGTGCCGGTGCACTTTAATTTGTAACCCTCACCGTTAAAGAGGGTGATTTTGTAGGCGTTCAGGCTCAGCCCGGTTTTGGTGGTGACGGAGGAAGCCTTTGACCAGCTGCTGTAATAGTTGGTCTTGCCCACTTTCTTATAGGTGCGCACCCGCACATAGTATTTTTTAATGGGTTTGCCGTTTACTTTCAGCGAGGTGGTGGAATTCTTGCTTACGGTCTTGCTGCCGGCGGATTTGAAGCTTCTGTTCTCTGCATACTGCACCTGATAGCCGGTGGTTTGGGTGGCCTGCTTCTTCCACTTAACGGTAAAGGACTTTTTACCGGCGGACACAGAGGAGACGGCAGTCCCCTTGGGCACGATCTTAAAGCTGGCGCTCTTAGTGCCCTTGTACTTACCCTTGAATTTGACCTTAACCGTATAAGTGCCCACATTTTTTCTGCCGGAGGGGTACTTGACCGTGTAATACTTGGCGGCGATCTTTTTGCCCTTCTTGTCCTTGGCGGTCACCTTAGGCTTCTTCACCTTGCCGTCGTAGGTGTAAGTGGTGGTAGACAGCGACACGCTCTTGGCCGTAGTGGCGGCATAGGCGGTGATCTGCACGGCGCCTACCATACAGACGGCCATCATCAGCGCCAAAAGAATACTGATTTTTCTTTTCATTTGCATTTCCTTCTTTCTGTTGTTCTTTCTGGTTCTGCATAATTGCACCTATACAGGTGCAATCTTAGAATAGCACAAAGATACAATAAAGTCAACGCAAATTGTTCTTAAATAGGTGCAAGAGGTTGACCATGAATATTGAATTTGAAAAGCAGATGGGGCGGAATATCCGCCATATTCGGGAAGAAAAGGGCATGACCCAGGAGCTGCTCTCCGCCAAATTGCAGCTGGCCGGGTGCGACATTACCCGCAGCGCCGTGGCCAAGATCGAGGTGGGGCAGCGGCATATTTACCCGGACGAGATCCGCCACATTCGGCAGATTTTGAGCACCACCTATGAAGAATTATTTGAACGGCAGTATAACTGACGCTGCCGGCAGGCGGCCCTGCGCGTTTGTTGACTTTTGGCGGCGGCTATTATACAATAATCCAGCAAAAACAAAGGATGATCTGCGGCTGTGTGCCGAGAACGGAGAACAAAATGGGCCGAGCCTCTGTGTTTGAAAATCGAAAATGGGTGCCCCTGTTTGCCGGAATCGCGGCGCTAAGCTGGGCCTGCGCCTTTCCCCTGATCAAGCTGGGTTTGGCGGACTTTGGCATTGCCGGCACAGACACCGGCGGCAAGGCGCTGTTCGCCGGAGCGCGATTCTTGCTGGCCGGTCTGGTGGTGCTGGCGGTAGCCAAGCTGTGCGGCCGCTCCTTTGCGGTGCCCCGGGGCAAGACACGGTGGCAGCTGGTGCTCTTTGGTCTGGTCAACACGGCGCTGCACTACTTTTTCTTTTATCTGGGCGTATCCAATTCCCCCGGCGGCCGGGCGTCTATCCTGGACAGCCTGGGCACTTTCCTGCTGATTATCGCAGCCGCGGTGGTGTTCCGGGAAAAGCTCACCCTACGGTCAATTTTTGGCTGCCTGTTGGGGTTCTCCGGCATTGTGCTCATCAACCTGGGCAGCACCGCCGGGCAATTCACCCTCTCCGGCGACGGTATGCTGCTGTGCAGCAGTGTGTGCGCCATGGCAGGTGGACTGCTGACCCGGGTGGTCACCCGCAAAATGGACCCGCTGGTGGCTACCGGCCATTCCCTGGCACTGGGCGGTGCGCTGCTGATCCCTGCCGGGCTGCTGATGGGCGCCCACCCGGTGGGTATACACCTCAAGGGACTGCTGATCCTGGCGGCGCTGGTGGCAGTGTCTGCCGTGGGTTTTTCGTTTTACAACCAACTGCTGCGCTACCACCCGGTGGGGCAGATTGCCATTTATAACGCCTTTATTCCGGTACTGGGGGTGGTACTCTCCTGCCTGCTGCTAGGGGAGCCTTTCTCCTGGCGCTATCTGCTGTCCGGCGCACTGGTTACCGTCGGGATCTGCGCCGTAAATTTGCCCGGCAAAGGCAAGAATTGACAGCTAATGCCAGGTATGGTATGCTATGGGTGCAGTGTTCTGCACATTTTTTAAGAAAAGAGGAAGTACCAAATGGACCAGTACAATCAGCAAAACCCGAACCGGCAGGGCAATTATCAACAACCCTATCAGCCGCCCTATCAACCGGCGCCCCCGGCCTATGATCCCACCACCCAGGTGATGAGCATTGGCCAGTATGTGGGTATGTTCATTCTCTCCGCCCTGCCGGTGGTGAATTTGATCTGCTGGATCGTGTGGCTGTGCAGCCCCAACACCAATAAGAACAAAAAGAACTTTATTTGGGCCAACATTATTGTGTGGGTCATCTCCGTAGTGGCAATGTCGCTGTTTTATGCCTTCGTCGGCACCGCCGCTCTCGGCGCCCTGTCCTCTCTGTGACCCGGATTAAAATCGTTCTAAGCTGACAAACCCGTTGATGAACTGTCATCAGCGGGTTCTTTTTTTGTAGGAAATGTATGAAGTTGGTACTTTTATTCGGCGCTGCGGCACAAACCGTACAAGCGAAATATCGCCCTCTCCAACCAGCAGCTGCTCCGGGACAACCCGACCATCGAATGGTCAGCCGCCCCGGCGAGCTGCCCTTTGCCAATTATAGGAAGATCGACAACGCCCACTGGTCTGCTGCCCCTACCGCCGCGCAGACCAAGGCCGATTTGACTTGTAACAAAAAGCCACCGATCATCGGTGGCTTTCTGCTTTGCTATTCGTCGTAATCCTCGATTTCCTGTTCTTCCTCTTGTCTCTGTTTTTCCTGCGCTTCTTCCCGCTTGGCTTTGTGGGATTTGATGATCCCTGCAACCAATGCAATCACGGCTGCTGTGGCTAAGGCAATGGCAAGATAAATTAAAATATTCGCTACGGTAGAGCGGTGCGTAGGCGTCACCGCTGCGGTATATGTACCGTCGGTGAGCACGGCTGTGTCGCCGGTTTGTACTGGCAGTTCTTCCTCCGTATCACCGGTGCTTGTCCCGCCGGTGTACGCAAACTTACTCACCGTTTGGGCGCTGCTTTTCCGAGCGCTTTTGGCCGTGTGGGGCACTGTGCCGGTGTAGGTGAATTTGGTGGTGGTCTCTTTTTTCTTTTTGGTTGCAGTCTGCTTTGCGCGCTTACTTGTTGCGGCGCGCGCATTTCGACTTGCAGTCGTCTTTTCCGGCAAAGTGTAATCGAAAGCAGCGCGCTTCAAAAGGCAAATGCCCCGCTCGCCGCAGTTGTAATCCAGCCGCACCGCCAACGGCCCGCACAGGCTTTTATCCAGCGCAATGGCAAAGTAGGCATTGCCGTCTGCGATGCCGTAACCGCCGCTGTTTTCCAGTATTTCCACCTGCATATTGCAGCCGCTGGCAATGCCGTCGTAGCTTTGCAGCGCCTTGTCTGCGCCGGTTGTAAATGTAAATTTCTTAGTGGAGAATTTGGCAGAGGACACCTGCAAATTCAGCGCAACGGCGGCGGTATTCGCCCCCGGTTCCACCTGCTGATCTTGCATACTCACCGCAAAATACAGACAATGATTGTCCGTGTCGGCATAGATTTGGTAATAGCCCATCGCACCATCCGCCCGGAATTCCGTAACCGGCACATTCTGCCAAGGTTCCCGGGTCAGGTAGGCGCTGTCCACCGCCGGCGAAGCTGCATAGGCCGGCACCGCTGCCCACAAAAGCGCCAAAAGTGCCGCCAACACAGCCAAAATCCGCCGACCCATAGTCATACCTCTTCTCTCTCTAAAAAACTTTCTAATTAGTTTTATTCTATCCATTTCTCCCTTTTTCGTCAAGGGATTTGGAGAATTTTTTCTGTTTTCCGCCACAAAAAACAACCACCGGCAATAAATCCACACAAAAAAGGCTCCCGCAAAAGCGGAAGCCTTAAATGCATTATCGTTTTTACCTGCAAGTCATCGGGCACCATTTATTCCCACTCGCTCCCGTCAAGCCTGTTCTAAACAAGCCTGTTTAGGGAATTTAGCGCAGATTATTTGTATTACTTTCATTATTCAGGTAGTACAGGCTATCTGATTTTTTGTTGCCATGGTGTTGCCGCGCTTCTGGCTTTATGTATCAGTGAGATTGGTACTGCTTTTCGTCATAGTATTGTTTCATGCCAGCTAACAGTCCTCTTAAAAATAGAACAGCTTGATCTTTGATTTCGCCTAAATCCTTAATACTATAGTCTCTTCCACATTCAGCAAAAGAAAGCGTACCATGAGCAAGATCATTTCTTCGTTCCTTCACCGTTTCTAGCACAATGCCTCCTCGACTTTTCGCATCTGGTTGAAAAACGATCCCATGTTCAGAACACACATTTCTTATTTGTTGTGCATCAAGATTTCCACTTATCGCGGTGGCCTTTCTATCTAATTCAATTACCTCTCCAACAAGAATAGAGTTTACAATTTCGAGTGCTTTACCTTTATACGAGTTATAATGGGCTTGCTGATCATACACTTGCCTAAACTTATAGGAGAACCAAATATCTTTAATTTCTTTTCGGACTCCCGCGTAGGTAAGCCCTTCTTGTTTTACTTTATCGTAGATTTCAAGGATACCGCCCATCACAGTTGATTCAACAAGATTGTACACCATAAGAAGTGTATTTGCCTTGAGAATTTTGATGAACTCGCTATTAAAGTACGCTTCTGTCGAGCTGTTTTCATTTGAATTGCGATCTAATTCTTTAATCGCTTCAAAGTAAAGGTTAATTTCTTGTACTCGCTCGTCAAACATATCGAAAATTGCCTGCATTACTCTACGCCCTCTAGTAATTGATTCTTTACATAAAGTATGCGACCACTTACTCGTGCAGGGGAATTACTTGCATGGGTTGTCGTATGCTTGTGAAACTCTGAAGAGTTCAGCCAATCCATAGATTTGGGGACGAGATCAGGCTTTTCTCGCAAAGCTAAAGCAACGCCAACAGAGATGGCTTCAAAGCGCACACGAGGAGTCGATTTTGCACGAGCCGTTTTTGCAAAGCCATATGGGAAATACTTCTTTACAAAGCAAAGCATCGCATCAAACTCGCCTTGCATTGCAGCTTGATCAAAAGAGTCTTTTTTGGATTCAATATACTCATCAAGAAAGCTGTCAACCCGATGTGTAAAATCTTGATAGCTATCAAGGAAAGCAAAGAAGCGAAGGACTAGTTCAAGTTGTTCATACCGTTTAGTCATCGTTTCGCTAATTGGACACACTTCCACAAATGTTTGATCTGTGGTGCAAGCCATTAAAAAGTCCATAAACGGTCCTCTAAAACTGCCACGTCGGACTTCGCTCGCATTTGCTTCTCTGCCGGTAGTATTAATCCGGTTGAAAATTTCCTGCCGTATATCTAAGGACGTATCATCTGATAACACGATAATTCTCATATTTGTTTTGTCGAATTTCTTCCTAAAGTATGCAGGAATTTCATCATAAGAAAAACCGTTTAGTGACGTCAACTTTTTTAAGTCAGAAAGAATTAGATCACCAGACATGAATTCTTCCATTGCTTGAGTTCTTTGAGCTCCGTCAATTATTTCGCAGCGACCATCTTCAGTATCCGAAAAGAACATAAGCGGAATAGGAAGACCCAATAGAATTGACTCAATAAATCTGTTTTTATCGGAATCATTCCAAATATATTGCCGTTGATATTCGTCTGGAATATAGAACTCGTCGTTGCGGAATTGCTGAATTAGAAAATCTATTGAGTAGTCCCGAGTGTTGTAATCAATTTCCTTACGTAAAGCGCGAATTTGCTCTTCTGCCGCAGTTTTTTGTGTTTCCGTAATAGGCGCTTTCTTAGCAGCCATCACTCCACCCCCAAATTATGTAGATGATTTAAGATGCTCGTTCCGATTGCACGACCTAATTCTACCGGCACAGCATTACCTATGTGTACGCCGATACTCCGGTTAGTCTCCTGATGCTCTGGATCAAGGAATTGATAGTCATTCGGAAACGATTGCAATAGAGCTCCCTCCCGCATTGACAAAGCTCTGTTTTGCTCAGGATGCCCAAATCGACCATTTCCATATCCGTAGTATTGGGTTGTAATTGTTGGAGACGGTTTATCCCATTCCATCCTGCCATATACAGCCCGATACCCTTTTCCCGATGTCTTTTTATGGCATGGCAATTTCAACTCGTCGTCCCAATCTTTCCAAGAGCCCCCTGGGACTGATTGACGGATTCGTTTTCTATTCATCTCCGAAAGGCGGCTCGCGCGATGTAGTTGGTCATTGGGATCTATTGCACCATCTTCTAAAGCGGGGAGATTTCCAATAGCATCCCGTACAGTTATGTAGTTGTTTTCATCATAAATAGGCGGAATCAACTCAATATTACCCAAACGAGACGCTAAAAGGACCAACCGCCTTCGACATTGCGGAACTCCGTAGTCTGCACAGTTTACAATCTTCCAGCTATAATAATACCCTAAATCGTCTAGCTGAGCTAAGAAATCTTTAAACACCTTCTCATTTACTAGTTGTGGAACATTTTCCATAGATAGGATTTCAGGCAGTACCGCTTCTGCAAGGTCTGCAAAATAGTACAGCAGCCGCCATTTGTTGTCCTTCTTTCCGTTTTTATTGTATCTAAGCGAATACGTTGAAAATGGCTGGCATGGAGCACATCCAACTAAAACTTTTGTGGTGTTTGGAAGAAAATAGTTGTTTAATTCTTCGCCTGTAACTTGAGTGATGTCCCTTAAGATAAAGCGAGCGTTGTTGTTTTGCTCATATGCATATTGACATGAATGTTCAACATCAAGCCCCGCCACTACAGGTATGCCAGAGAGTTGCAAGCCATGCGTCAAACCGCCTACGCCACAAAATAGGTCTACCGCAGATATAGGCATACCATGAATTCCTCCTTGACTACAAGCTACTTAACTGCAATTGTTTTCAATAATCTTTCCTTTAGAGTAGCTTCATTTTTCTTCTTTAGTTCGCACTCCCATATCCGCAGTACGGTCCATCCACGCGCTTCAAACATGGCGGTTACTTCTTGGTCGTGCTTAATATTACGTTCACGCTTTTTCTGCCAATAATCTTGATGACCCGCAGGGGCGCGTGTTTCGGCAATCATGTCCATGCCAAAAGCATCCATCAACAAATACGGCTATTTTCTGCTTTGGGAATACAAATCAGGATGACCCTTTACGGCATAGTTTCGCCGCCAGCCGGTAATGCCGTTTCCTTTGAACACTTCAATTAACCGAAGCTCTGTCGACTTGTTTTTCTTCGACTTGACTTGGCGCATGATTTCGGATCGCTTTTCAGCATTAAAAACATCAGCCACAATTCGTCACCGTGCTTCAAACTCTATTCGCAGGCTCGGATCGGTTTCGGTACTCAACACAATATCGTTGTAGCGGCTGATAATATCCGACAGCGTAGAATTGCGCTTTGCCTCGTCAAATAAGCTGTGTTCATACACGTTTGCAGAAAGAAATTGCTGAATATCCCAAACTTCAACACGTCCAGCAAGTCCAGCGTCTTCGGCAAGGTTTAGAGCAGTATGTACGCGATCAAAAATTGTGATAATTACCGGATGTGTTCCGCTGCGTAAATTGGCTCTGCATTTTTCGATTAACAGCGCACCGGGCATGGTTGTGCAATGAATAATCGTATTGTTGATGACAAAATCACCGTTACGATCTGTAGGACCGTCAGCAACGGATGCACCATGAATCTCAAATGAATTATCCGGCATAATTAAACACAGCTTAGCGGCGACAAGGTGTTGCAAAACAGTTCCTAAATACTGCGTTCCGGGGTTTTGCTTTTGGCGTTTCCTTGCTTGTTCGAAAAGTTCGTCCAAGTTTGCGCCGATTGTTTTGGACGTATCCGCTGTAAGAACAAACGGCTGATTTCTGAAATACTCACGAACTTGCTCTGCCCAAAAATCTTCGATCTCTGCAAAGTCAACAGTTTCTTCTGTGTTCCATGCGTTCAAAAAGTCAACGTACTTAATCATCAAGCCCATACTACCGCGGCTCGTGCGCCCGCCTTCCGCGGAAAGCTGTTGGGTAATACCATGCTCCTTCAAAATCTTTTTTAAGTTTCCACCGCCTAGCCCTGCAACCTGTCCTTTTCCACTTGTCTGAAAGTCATCGGGATTGAGAGGAAAAGTTTGATCTCGCACCAATCGAGTAAACTGAATGACGAGCGAAAGCGGACCTTTCGTAAAAATGTTATTTTCAGCTTGAAAAGCTCTCAATCTAGTTTCAGGATTAGTCATTGTAAACCGCCTCCGCAATTTTCGTTAAAAACCTTTCTCCAATAAATTGAGCCACTGGCATAGCTACGGCGTCGCCCATGGCTTTGTAACCATCGTTATAACTTCCAGGCAGCTTAAAAGTATCTGGCGCACCCATCAATCTTGCAACTTCCCGAACAGTTAGAAGTCTTGCATGAGTTGATTCGCCCTTCTTGACAACTAAATATTGTTTACTGCTACCACCCTCTGGAGTTCGCAAGCATCCAGCAATACCATCGCAACGCAGTTCTAACTGCTGTTCACCGTGTCTAGTACGCCGATAGCCGGTAGCATAAACTGTCTTATGTGCGTCAAGTTTTTCTTTATGACGCTCTGGCACAAGTTTCAAAACATCATCCTTGTCGAATGGGACACTTTCCTCAACAACATCCTTTACCGTCTGTTGGCGGCGCGGCGGCTTATCTGTATTCCACCAAATCCAATCAGGTAAATGTGTGCCTAACTCAGCAGCCGCTTTATTATGAAGCCAGCACGGACCATTACCAATTAAATTATTGGGTATTTCGCAGTCCTTTTTCACAGCTATAATAAAAACTCTGGGACGCGACTGCGGAACAAAATGTGAAGCGTTAATTACGATTGCCCCGCATTTGTAATTACGTTCTGTTAAAGCGTGATGCAGGACACTGTAGTTTTCGCCGTTGTTTGTGGACAACAAACCTGTAACATTCTCAAGCACAAGTATTTTAGGCTGCTCAATCATCTCATCTAGGATGCGAAGCCATTCCCACACAAGACCGCTGCGTGAAGCGTGAATCCCTCCCAATGATCCCGCAAGGGATAAGTCCTGACATGGGAAGCTTGCCCAAGACATATTTGCATATGGAATCTCTGCACCGTTTATATTCTTAATGTCATCAAGCAAAAAATGCTTGTCTCCAAAATTTGCGGTATATACAGCGGCTTTTTGCTCGCTAATGTCATTCGCCCAAATAGGTGCAAACATTCCTTTTAGCCCATAGCCTACAAGACCGCTGCCTGCAAAGAATTCATGCATTGTCCAAGGAGCATCAGAAAGATCAATATATTTTGACTTCACAAGAACCATTAGTCTGTTCTCCTTTCCTTGGAATGTCTAATACCAGTTGGCTTTTCTGCGTTCTCCGGAATAATCCAAATGCGGCTCATCCGTGAAGCGCCGGGAACTCGGTTCTCTTTGCACAAAATCTGCACTTGACGCGACGTTACGCCCCATTTTTTGGCAGCTTCTTGAGCTGTGATGTATCCGTTCAAAGACTGCACCTCATATCTGCGTATGTGCCATACTATACCATCCTTATTACCTTATTATATTCGTTTAAGCGAAATCGGTCAAGCACTTTGACTTATTTTGACGGCTATAAAGCAAATAAAAATCCGTCCGCAGGAGCAATCAGGCTCCTGCGGACGGCTGCGGCTAATGCAGTCTTATACTCGTCCTTTCAATCCATTCTTCTTAGCAAGCTCGCTTGCCGCCTGTCGGCGCTCATCCGAATACAGCGCGGTCAGACGGACAGCGAACCACCTGCGGTCGATCTCGAAGGTTAACCCGCCCTGCTCGTCATCGTCGGTCTGGCTACACAGGTTGGGATACTCTGCTGCATACTGTGTCAGCCGCTTTTTGAGTGCGGTATTGTGCGTCTGGATTTCAACGGTTTTGCTGGATTCGTCAAAATAGATACCGGTCGTTTTCTGCCGCTTGTTCAATCCTGTTTTCATATTGCCTCCACTTCTGCCTGTTATGCAAAGGCAGGCTCATTTTCAAGATTTTTTTGTCAGCTCTACACCTGCAAAAGCAGGTTGACTTTTGTATGGGGAGCGCCCAAATGATACGCGGCTCAATCTGGACGCTCCCATTCGATAAAACACGTTTTTCTCAGCTCAACACGGCATCAGCGGGCATCGAATGGTCAGCCGCCCCGGCGAGCTGCCCTTTGCCAATTATAGGAAGATCGACAACGCCCACTGGTCTGCTGCCCCTACCGCCGCGCAGACCAAGGCCGATTTGACTTGTAACAAAAAGCCACCGATCATCGGTGGCTTTCTGCTTTGCTATTCGTCGTAATCCTCGATTTCCTGTTCTTCCTCTTGTCTCTGTTTTTCCTGCGCTTCTTCCCGCTTGGCTTTGTGGGATTTGATGATCCCTGCAACCAATGCAATCACGGCTGCTGTGGCTAAGGCAATGGCAAGATAAATTAAAATATTCGCTACGGTAGAGCGGTGCGTAGGCGTCACCGCTGCGGTATATGTACCGTCGGTGAGCACGGCTGTGTCGCCGGTTTGTACTGGCAGTTCTTCCTCCGTATCACCGGTGCTTGTCCCGCCGGTGTACGCAAACTTACTCACCGTTTGGGCGCTGCTTTTCCGAGCGCTTTTGGCCGTGTGGGGCACTGTGCCGGTGTAGGTGAATTTGGTGGTGGTCTCTTTTTTCTTTTTGGTTGCAGTCTGCTTTGCGCGCTTACTTGTTGCGGCGCGCGCATTTCGACTTGCAGTCGTCTTTTCCGGCAAAGTGTAATCGAAAGCAGCGCGCTTCAAAAGGCAAATGCCCCGCTCGCCGCAGTTGTAATCCAGCCGCACCGCCAACGGCCCGCACAGGCTTTTATCCAGCGCAATGGCAAAGTAGGCATTGCCGTCTGCGATGCCGTAACCGCCGCTGTTTTCCAGTATTTCCACCTGCATATTGCAGCCGCTGGCAATGCCGTCGTAGCTTTGCAGCGCCTTGTCTGCGCCGGTTGTAAATGTAAATTTCTTAGTGGAGAATTTGGCAGAGGACACCTGCAAATTCAGCGCAACGGCGGCGGTATTCGCCCCCGGTTCCACCTGCTGATCTTGCATACTCACCGCAAAATACAGACAATGATTGTCCGTGTCGGCATAGATTTGGTAATAGCCCATCGCACCATCCGCCCGGAATTCCGTAACCGGCACATTCTGCCAAGGTTCCCGGGTCAGGTAGGCGCTGTCCACCGCCGGCGAAGCTGCATAGGCCGGCACCGCTGCCCACAAAAGCGCCAAAAGTGCCGCCAACACAGCCAAAATCCGCCGACCCATAGTCATACCTCTTCTCTCTCTAAAAAACTTTCTAATTAGTTTTATTCTATCCATTTCTCCCTTTTTCGTCAAGGGATTTGGAGAATTTTTTCTGTTTTCCGCCACAAAAAACAACCACCGGCAATAAATCCACACAAAAAAGGCTCCCGCAAAAGCGGAAGCCTTAAATGCATTATCGTTTTTACCTGCAAGTCATCGGGCACCATTTATTCCCATTCCTAAGTATTAAACAAACTTTAACTGTTTTTGTTTAGGGATTTTGACTTGATATGATTTAATTTAGTACAGATTATCTCAATTCTATGAGGTATTTGCGCTTTTGCTATCAAATAGCTATCACTTGGATGCTATCAAAATTTCTATTTGCATATATAATTATCTAAGTCATCCTGAGTTTTAACAGTCATTTTATCAAAATGTACAAGATGCTTTTTTATACCAATAATTTTTGTTCGATATTGATAAGAAGTGTTAATAACTAATTCTTTATCTTTTATATAACAGGGAGAAACCAAAATATATTCATCATTTTGATAAATAATTGCACAATCCGTATTATTTTCTAAAAAATAAGTAGAACTCTCAATTACATCAATTGTTTTAACACTTTTCTCTTGCAAATAACCCATTGAGAAAAAAGAAAGTACAATAATTGAAAGAATTAATATAATTGCGGCAATGCCGATAATTGGATTTGAAATTCTATGCGGATTAAGATTTTTACTGTTTTGTTCGCATTCGTTTTTAAATTCATCTATGTTTATATGTAATTCGTCTAAAGCCTTTTCTATTGCGTCACTATATAAAATTTTATAATTCTTATGTATAATAATCGATAAGTTAACACTCTGAATTTCAATGTATTCAGAATGATTTTTATTATTGCTTTTACGCATAATCTTACGCCAAGTTTTTAACATTTGTTTTATTTGGATAACACGAAATATTATATGTCTATTTCTATTTTCGCTATACTTTCTATTGACTCTCAAATATTTATTTTCCAATCTGCCAATCATCTCATCAATTGAAGGGTTAACAGCACAAATAATAACAAAGATGTTAGAAAATGGGATAAACAATATTGCAAGTACAAAAATTACTATTACAAATTCAGGATTTTTCGCAATATCAATATATCGAAATTTGTAAGTGTAATCAAACAAAAAAACCGACATAAATAGAGATAAGGGAAATAAACCGCAAAAGTATTTGAACAGAGAATTTTTCCTATAAAAATAATATCCAAAATAATTCATTGCCAACATTACAGCAGAAATAATTATATAAAATAAAATATTGAATTTATTTGAGTCGTTAACTAATCTAACTGTGTTGACATCAATATTAAAATAGCTCAACTTACCATAATTGTATACATAATAACAAAGTCGTAAATAAACAGTCGTTGAAGCTATTAACGCTGAAAAAATTGCAGTAAATAAAGCAGTATGTTTTTCTGCATAACTTTTTAGCTTCGATATAGATATTTTACCATAATCCTTTTTTTTAGTTTCAGCCATTTTTATCACCTTAACATCAAATTCATTGTTATGTTATACAAAACGATACTGGTGATTTAGACCTATCTTTATTGTTTTTTAAATGTTAATCTTACCAGTTTCGTTCATTTCAACAAATACATTAACCTTTTTAGTAAAATTGCTTCATTAACAGTAAGTTATTAAGTTCTTAATATGTAACGATTTAATATAATTCACATAACCACCTCATCATTTGCCGTTACTTATTGTATGTAGACTTTTTGTATTCATTTTGATTATACTATAAATTATGGAGGATTGCAACTATGGATATTATAAAAGTATTTGGTGACAACCTAAAAAAATATCGTACAGCTATGGGAATATCTCAAGAAGCATTTGCTGAAAAATGTGGTATGCACCGTACCTATATAAGTGCCATCGAGTGTTATCGTCGCAGTATTTCACTTGAAAATATACAGCGTATCGCCGATGCACTTGGAATTGAAACCTATAAATTGTTTTTGGAGGACGAAAGCACATGAATGACAGCAAGATAAATGAAGTTTATCAGTATATTACAGAAATGCACAATAAATATTTAAAGAAATATGGTGTTGTATTACCAAATTTAAAGAAAAAAGGAAAATATACTAAAGACGCATTAACATTAGTATATTTAGCACAGGGATATCCAGATACGAAAGTTATTTCTAAAAAAGAATTGACCGAATTTATTCAAAAATTTTACCCTGATGTCTTAGATGTACAACAAGCTCGCCATTTAGGAGCTCAGAAAGGTTGGTTTATTTTATCTGGAACACGAAAAGACAATTCATCTGAATCAATTAACCCAGGAGAATATAAATTAGAGTCTTTGGAGAAATGCTACCCTGGATTTACAGCTGAAAGGCGTATTGAAGTAGCCGGAGATGACTATTGGGAAGAATTAAAAAAGAAATATGGGTATCGTTGTGCTTGTTGTGGGTCTGAAGAAGGAAAACCTCATAGATATTGGAAAAATACGATTACCGTACTACAAAAAGGACATAAAGATCCTCATAAGCCTTTAGAGCCGGGTAATATTATTCCGCAATGCGAAAAATGCAATCGTCCTGACAGAAATTATTGGGTTTATGATGACAAAGGACGAGTTATTGCACTGTCGAACGAAAAGGTTATAGATCAAAGTTCACTGGATGTTCAAAAGGCGGTTTATTGTCGTTTATATAATAAATTCAATGGAAAAAATCCAGAAGAACTATAATGTTTAGAAAAATGAAGCCGTTTAATTTTCGGCTTCATTTTTTTTCATTAAATTCAACATCTGTTTTGCAATAGCCATTGATAACAGGGGTGGAACAGCATTACCTATTTCCAATCTTTTCATTCCATCAGAGCCATAAAATTTATAATCATCCGGAAAGCTCTGCAATCTTGCACCTTCCCGAATTGACATTGCTCTTGAATCTCTTGGATGAATACATCTCGAGGATGAAGGGCACGCAAAATTTCTCGTTATTGTTGTCGAAGGCTTATCCCACCATAATTTAGCGTAGGTATTGCCATAGCCACTTTTGGGACGAATATTTTCAGGCAAATCATCTTTAGACTCTCCATCCTTTAATGTTTGCATTATTTTGATGAGATGTTCACCGTTTTTAGGCGCTTTGTGTTCTTCAACATACATATCGGCATTTTTTCTGACAAATTTCAAAAACTCATTCGTAGCACTGGTGGCATAAATATTATTTTCTTCGCCGCTTCTTAGCACTGGTAAATCTCCTATTGCCTCTCGCAAAGTTACATATGGTTTTAATCCTTCACCATGCGTTGGAGACGGATAAACAAAGTTGTTTTTTTCTTTAATGCCCACAAGAATTACTCTTTCTCTATGTTGAGGGACACCATAATCAACTGCATCCAAAACTTTGTGCTTTAAATCATAGCCAAGTTCTTTAAATTCGATTTGAATTTGTCTAAAAAGATTTCCCTTATTCATACTAAGTATTCCAATAACATTTTCAAACACAAATGCTTTAGGTTGCAGAATTTTAAGAATTCTCTTATACTGCATAAACAAGTTTGCTCTCTCATCATTTTGTCTTTTTCCAAGAGTTGAATATGATTGACAAGGAGGTCCGCCAACTACTATATCTATTTTTTGCCCATTTAGTGCCTGATTTAAAATATCTTCCGTCAGATAATTTATATCACAATTTAACATTCTGACATTAGGATGATTTAATTCATATGCAATAGAAATATCTTTTTCAATTTCATTTGCCGCTATAACATTAAATTGTGGAAGCATTGAAAAGCCATAACTCAACCCACCAACACCGGCAAACAAATCCATTACATTATATTGTCTCATGTTTATTTTCTCCTAATTTAATGCTTTAACAATATTTTCAGCAATCCTACTAACTACTGGAACACAAACAGAATTTCCAATTTGTTTATAGACTTGTTTTTCGTTTTCTTTTGGTAAAATAAAACTTTCAGGAAATCCTTGCAATCTAGCACATTCACGAGGAGTCATTAACCTAACGGAAAAATCGTCATAGAAAAATGGAATTCTCTCAAATCGACTACCCATTGCAGCCAAAAGCGTCGGACAAATACCTTCCATTCCTCTGGAAAGCCCCCAATCTGTAAAACGATAAACTCTTTTACGGTCATCCATATATTCCATCATTCTATTCCACATACGATGACCATCCATATAATATTTTTCTTCTTGTTTTTTCTTATCAAACAAATCAAAGGCTGTTTGCGTTAATGGCAACATGTCAGGAAATTTGAATTTTTCAACATTTTTCTTATATTTGAATGCAACTATGTATATTCTGTTTCTTTGTTGAGGAATATCTCCATATTCCTTTGCATTCATAACTTTATAAACAGTATAGTAACCTAAATCTCCAAGTGTTTTAAGTATAACATCAAATGTTCGTCCTTCATCGTGTTTTACAAGATTTGCAACATTTTCAAGAAAAACAACTCGAGGTTTAATTTTATTTATAACCCTTGCCGTTTCAAAAAACAAATTTCCTCTAGGGTCGTTGAAGCCTTCCAACAATCCAACAGACGAAAATGCCTGACAAGGAAAACCTGCCGTTAAAATATCAAATTTAGGGATATTTTTCGTATCTAATTTTTGAATATCGCCCTCAACAAGATATTCATCACCAAAGTTCAATCTATATGTTTTGCAAGCATACTTATCAATTTCGTTAGCCCAAACTATTTTACAGCCATTTTGTCTAAAAGCTAAACAAATTCCGCCAATGCCGGCAAACATACTTCCTACTGTAAGTTGTTCTTTCATATACTAATCCTTCGTTGTTGTTTTTTCAAATTCATTATATAATGTTACAGCTCTTTTCAACTGCGACTTGATAAACATAGAACTCTCTTCATACTCATCATTGTTTTGTAGATTATCCAATGTGTCACTACCTATTGAGTCTGTATGTAACATTCTGCGAACTCTACCGCAACGGGAAATTACATCTTTCGCAGAGCGAATGCTCATATTTTTTTCACTTATCAGCCACTCTAACAATTCTGAGGATTCCATATCCTACCTCCTAAATCTCTGTAGATAAAGTGTATCATATAATTACGTCAACGTCAAGTTTAGCACATATTAAATAGCGGCAGGGATTACTCCCTGCCGTCATTGTGTTTATACCTTGTAAATTATATCGTGATTTCCGATTTCTGTGGCTCTGCTGCGGATGTTATTCATCAGAGCAATCCACTTCATTTGATTGTCTGCTTTGAGTTTTTCCGTCACACCCTCACACTCTGCCATCTGTTTTACGAGCCGAAAAAACATATCCTCAGCCTGCTTATTTACATCGGCAAGGTGTCTGTTCAGTTCGCATTTTGTGAGCAAGGGCGTATAAAAACATTTGCGGTGCGCCTTGATATACTGCAACAATTTCGTTTCTTTCTTTTGTACTTAAATATATATGGTATTTTTCTGTTTTCATACTATCCACCTCGCTGTTTTTATCTGATTTGATGATATATTAAAGAGAAAATTTTATCAAATATGCAAAAAAGGCTTCTGCCCAAAACAGGGCAAAAGCCTTAAAAATTATGCGATTTTGGAGGTTAGTTGCAAGCCAAGGGGGACTATTTCATCTGCCCGAAAACACGTTTTTGAAAAAAAGTGTTGCAAAAGTGTTGCAAAAACGGTTACCCGAAAAGTGTCAAGTCCCGAAACCCGCATAAATACCGGGTTTTTCGGCACATCTAAACCAAGGGGAACTACTCCCACTCCACCGTACCGGGCGGTTTGGAAGTGATGTCGTAGACCACGCGGTTGACGTGCTCCACCTCGTTGGTGATGCGGTTGCTGACAGTAGCCAGGATATCGTAGGGGATGCGCGCCCAATCGGCAGTCATAAAGTCATCCGTGGTAACGGCACGAATGGCCACCAGGTGATCGTAGGTGCGATGATCGCCCATCACGCCCACCGTCTTGACACAGGGCAGCACGCAGAAGAACTGGGCCATCTCTTTCTCGTACCCATTCTTGGCCATCTCGTCCCGCAGGACCCAATCCGCCTCTTGCAGCACCTTGATCTTATCCGCGGTGATCTCGCCCAAGATCCGCACGCCCAGACCGGGGCCGGGGAACGGCTGGCGCCACACCAGCTCCTTGGGAATACCCAGCATGGTACCCACCTTGCGCACCTCGTCCTTAAACAGGTCGCACAGCGGCTCTACCAAGCCCAGGAACTGCACATCCTCCGGCATCTTCACCTTATTATGATGGGTTTTGATGGTATCCGCATCACCCTTGCCGGACTCAATGCAGTCCGGATAAATGGTGCCCTGGGCAAAGTAGCCCAGCTCATCCTGGTGGCGGATCTCGTCCCAAAACACATTAAAGAACTCGGTGCCGATGATCTTGCGCTTTTGCTCCGGGTCGGTGACGCCCTTCAGCGCCTGCAAAAAGCGCTCCTGGCAGTTGACCCGCACAAAATTCATATCAAACAAGGAAGTAAAGGTCTTTTCTACAAAATCGCCCTCGTCCTTGCGCATTAAGCCCTGGTCCACAAACACGCAGGTAAGCTGCTTGCCCACCGCGCGAGACAGCAGGCCCGCTGCCACGGAGGAGTCTACACCGCCGGACAGGCCCAGAATCACCTTTTTGTCACCAATCTGCGCACGCAGCGCAGCTACAGTCTTTTCGATAAAATTATCCATCTGCCAGTCGCCGGAGCAACCGCAAACATCAAACAGGAAATGATGAAGCATTTCCTTGCCATAAGTGGTATGGGTCACCTCCGGGTGGAACTGCACTGCATACAGGCCACGCTCCGGGTTCTCCATGGCCGCACAGGGGCAGTCCGCCGTCTTACCGGTGACGGTAAAGCCCGCCGGGGGCTGGGCGATATAATCCGTATGGCTCATCCAAACGGTGGAGTCCTGGGGCACATCCCGCAGCACACTGCCGCCCAGCACGGTCAACTTGATCTTGCCGTACTCGGACACCGGCGCCGTCTCTACCTTGCCGCCCAGCATCCATGCCATCAGCTGGCAGCCGTAGCAAATGCCCAGCACCGGCACGCCCAGCTCCAGCACCTCCGGGGTGTAATGGGGCGAGGCCGGGTCATACACGGAATTGGGACCGCCGGTAAAGATAATGCCCTTATAATTTCCTTGCCGAATGGTATCCAGCGAGGTGGTATAAGGCAGAATTTCGGCAAACACGCCGTGATCACGCACACGGCGGGCAATCAGCTGATTGTACTGACCGCCGAAATCCAAAACAAGAATTTTTTCCATACTATTCCTCCAAAGCGCAACGCACATTCATACGGGTCTATTATAGCGAAAAGCCCGCCGCTTTGCAAGGAAAATAGCGAAAAAGCGCCCCTTGGGTCTAAACATGCCCTATCCGGCAAAATACCGGGGCAGCACCGGCGGCTGCTCCACCGGTCGCCCGGCCTGCTCCCGGGCGGTACACAGCCGCAAAAGCAGCATAGACAGGGTAGCGCACTGGCACACAGGTGCCAGTAAAGGCAGGCTGTCCGGAAACAAAAATACCTGCCGTGCGCCGGACAGCTGCCCTGCCAGACTCTCTACCGTGCAAGCCACCGTACCCGCGCCCCGAATGGCCGCCAGTTGCAGGGCAGCGCAGGTTTTTTCCGTCAGTTCCCGACTGCTGATCAGCGCCACCAGCGCCGTGTGACTGTCCACCGTAGGCAGCAAGGTGTGGCGCAGCTCCGCCGCAGGCACCGTCTCCACCGACACGCCCAGAGTACGGCTCCACACGCCGGCCATGGCGCCCGCTGCCGCCAGGTCAATGTTTTGACCCACAAACAGCAGCCGATCATAGCCGCTTAGGTACGCCGCCAAAGCGTCCAGTTCGCTGCCGCTTTTTAAGATCAGCCGCAGCTTGTCCGGCAGGGTGGCGCACAGCTTTATCGCCATGCGGCCGAATAAGGGGGTAATGGTCTTTTGGCGCAGCCCCCAGTCCACCGCCACCAGCGCCAGCAGCACATAGCCCAGCACAAAGTGGGTCACCGGCGGCAACCCGCCGGGCAGGCTGCAAGGCAGGGACAAAAGCGTACCCCCGGCACGAGCCAAGGGGCTGTCCGGGTCGCCGGTCAGCGACGCCGTGCGGGCGCCGAAGGCCGCCGCCTTTTGCAGCGCCTCCGCCACCTCTGCCGTTTGGCCGCTGGCAGAAATGCCCACCACCAGCGCACCTCGGTCGCACACCACGCCCCCGGCGCAGAACTCACCGGCAGAATAGGCAAAAGCAGGCACATCGCACACCGACTCAAAATTACAAGCCGCCGCTTGCGCCAGCTGATAGGAAGTGCCGCAGCCTACCAGCAGCACCCGACTGATGCCCCGAGGCCGCAGGCGGCTTTTGCCCAACCGAGGTTGATCCCCACGCACAAAGCGATGAAGCAGCAGTTCCAAATCTCCGGGCAGCGCCTGTAACGCCTCTCCCGGGTCTGCAAAGCCCGCTGCCGGCGGCCGTCGCAAAGTCACCGCGCAGGGGGATTTTTTGATTTTCTTGCCCTTGGCGTTCCAAAACTGCAGCTTGCCCGGGCGTAACTGCACGCACTCCCCGGCAGACAGGGCATAGATTTTCATTTGATCCGGTTCCAGTGCCGCCAAATCCGAAGAAACGCAAGCGCTGCCGCCGCCAACCGCCGCATACAGCGGCGCCCCGTGAGCACAGGCGAACAGGCATTCCTCACCCCGACGCAGCACGGCCAAAGCATAGTTGCCCCGAGCTTCACGGCAGCACAGACGCAAAGCGGCAACGGTGCCGCTGTCTGCATACGCCTGCAAAAGCGCCGCCAGCACCGCGCCGTCGCTGTCCGGGTAGGGCAGCAGGTTCAGCGCACTGCGCAAGGCAACAGCGTTCTCCACCGTGCCGTTCATTGCCAGGCAATAATCATCGGTCACAAAGGGGTGCACATTCTCTGCGGTGCGCCCGCCACAGGTGGCAAACCGGGCGTGTACCAATCCGCAGGGCGCTGCGCTCTCCGGCAGCTGTTGTGCCAATGCTGCCACGCTTTCTTTGCTTTTAACACACAGCAGCTCTCCCCCTTGCATTAGGGCGGCGCCGTAACCGTCCAGCCCCGGCTGGGCGCAGGCCTGCAACTTCTCCAGCAGCAGCCCGCCACAGGGGGCGTTGCCGACAAATCCGTATAGAAACATGGTATTCGCTCCTCCTTAATTTGGCAGCAACCGGGCCACGATCACGCTCATATCGTCTCGTCGATCCGCCGGGGTGTGAGCCTTGGCATAGGCCAGCACCGTATCTGCCAGCTCCTGCTGATCCTGGGATTGAAAGCGGCAAAGCAGCGCCTCCAGCCCTACCGCGTCCGCGTCTGTAATGCCGTCGCTGAGCAGCACCACCGTGTCCCCGGCGCCCAGCACCGCCGTGCGCTTGGCAAAGGTAATGCCCCGCAAAATGCCCGCCGGCATACTGGCCAGCTCGCACCGGGTCAGCCGCCCGTGGCGCAGCACATAGGATCGGGGTGCGCCGGCTTTGTAAAAGGCGCACCGACCGGTAAACAGGTCTACGCAAGCACAGTCCAGGGTAGCCAAACTCTCTTCATTGCTCTTGACCAGCAGCGCAGAGTTGACCACTTTCAGCGCCGCGTCAAAACCAAAACCTGCACTGAGCAGACGGCTCAGCAGCCCGGCGCCCATAGCGCCGTCCAGCGCTGCCCGAGAACCGCGACCCATACCGTCGCTGATAATCAGAATTTGGTGACCACGGCCGTCCCGGGCCACCTTTACCGTGTCACCGCACAGCCGTCCCTCCGCTGCGTACTGAGCGTAGCCCACAGACAGACAATACAGGGGCTTTTCGTTAAAGGTCAACAGACTTTCGCTGCCGTAGCGGGTCACCTGGCCTGCCTCCAACGAGCGCCCGCAGGTCTTGCTGATCCTGGCCTGGAGCACCGGGCTGGACAATCCCGGTGCTGGATCGTCACAGGCGATCTCCACGCGCATACGGTCAAATTTGTCTAAAATTACAGAGATATTTTTGGGATAAATTTCGCTCTCGCCCAGCAACCGCCGCAGCTTTCCGGCTGTTTTGGCGTCAAAGCACTCCGCCTGATCAAACTCAAAGGCCAAATCGGACAGCATGTCGGAGATGGAATAAAACTGGTCCGCCGCCACCATGCGCATATCGCTTTTTTCCGGATCCGGAGGCAACCCCCTTTTGCCGTTAATGCGGTCGATCTTCTCCCGCACCTCCCGCACATTGTCGCTGACGCTGGCCATGGCGGAGGCGGCAAATCGCAGCCGCAGTACCAGGCTTTGGCGCAGGGAGCCCTCCGGGGCAATATCCGCACCGTTTTCAAAAAAGGCAGTGCACCGATCGCCCCAGGCGGCAGGCAGCAGAAGCAGTAGCACGCCGGCCACCGCACTCTCCACAAAGGTGCACACACTCAAATGCCCCAGGTTGGCCGCCACAGAGAAAAAGCCCATAGACAGCACAAACGCCCCGGCGCAGCCCAGGGAGGCAAAACGATCAAACAGTGCCGCCAGCAGGGCGGAAAAGCCGTAGGCGCCTAGCAAAAACATGGTGTCTTGCCCGGCCAGACCCAGGGCGAACCCCAAGCAAAGCGCCAGGGTGACCCCCAACCGAGAGGAGCCAAAGCGTAAGGTAATCAAGATCAGCAGCACAGCCGCAATCCGCGCCGGTGCAATGCCGAAAATTGTCAATCGAGACAGGCTCATTAACAGCAGCGAACCACTAATGAGCACGCATACCAAGTCGCCGGTAGGCGCAGCCTTGCACCGCAGACGGCGATAATTGCAGTGTTCTGCGCGGAAGAAGAAATATCCGCCGCCACCGGCCAAAATGCTCTCGCCCAGCACCAGCGCATAATCTGCCGCGCCGCCGCCCAATCGCAGTTGCAGCACCGCCCCGGTCAGCCCCACTGCCAGACAAGACAGCGCCATGGGCAGCCGGGCGTCTCGCCGGGGGAGAAAGGCAGCCATTGCCAGCGCGCCTACCAAGGCGATGAGCACCGCCGCAAAGTACCGCACACGAGCCGTGCCGGTACCAAAGATCATATATCCCAACCCGGCACCCAAAGCGGAAAAGAGAAAATCCCGCCGCCCGGACACCGCCACCAGTGCCACCGCAAAGGGGCTGCACCCGCCGGCTACCGCCCCGGCGGATAGTACAAACCCACCCAGCAAGTGCCCGGCGCACCCCAGCAGTGCGCGCTTGGTCCCGGCGCGGCTGTGGGCGGTGGTGAATTTTGGCTTTTCCAGTAGTTTCATAAGCTTGTCCTCAACGGTCTTTTTGAACCAGTATAACCTATAAAATTAGCAGATCCTGTCACTCGCCGTCCCCGGCAAAAAGCGCCCCCTTTCCCCTTTTTCCTCAAGTTCTTTTTGCATTTTTGGCATACTTTTCAAATGATTTTTTAACTTGACAAACATTTTACGCCTCAGTAAAATGAAAATAGGCGGCTAATTCACCTTTATATCCACGCATTAATTTATTTTTATATTTACAAGGTTTTATTAAAGGGTGTGCTATACTTCTTTTAGAAACGACAAAATTTCTGAAAGGAGTTAGAAATAGGATGGATAACTTGTCATATTCACCTGACCTGCAGCATTTTCTGGATCTGAAGCGTTGCGCCGATACAAACGATACAAATGCTATGCTTCGTCTTGCAAAAGTCTATTTAAATGTGAACGGAGAAAACACCAACAAAAAAGCGCTTTGCTTATTAAAACAACTCGCCAATGCACCTTATACTGCTGCACAAACAGACGCACAATATATGCTGGCTTCTTGTTATGAAAATGGAAAGGGTATTACAAAGAACTATAAGCAGGCGGCAAAATGGTATAGGCAAGCCTATATCAATGCAAACAACGATATTTATTCTGCCTATGAAGATAAATTCCATGTACTGTTAAGCAAACCCGATGAAGAAATAGAACCGGAAGTTATCGACTGCGTGACGGAAAGTGCGGAGAACGGTGATGCAGAAGCACAAAGATATTTAATGGATCTATATCAATTCGGTGCCAAAAATGTAGAATCGAATGCCGAGGAATACGCATATTGGGCCGAGAAAGCAGCCAAGAACGGCGACCCATACGCAATGTATGAAATAGGAAATGCATATTACCACGGCACCGGCGTAAATCGAGATAATGAAAAAGCCATCTATTGGCTGCAAAAAGCGGAGAACCAAGGCGATCCTCAGGCCGCATTTTCGCTTGGTTGGCTGTATCAAACGCAAAAGCAATATAAAATTGCAGCAAACCACTACAAAAATGCCGCAAGATTGAATATTCTGCGACGAAATCAGTTGACTACCCGAAATGCATCGGGTGAATTTATCGCCAAAGAACATTAAAAGGAGTGTTACTATGGATTTGAAAAATGTATCAACAAAGGAACTGGTTGACGAGTTAGCAACCAGAGAAACTGTCCAAAAGATCGTCATTGGGCCTTACGAAGATTATTCCATGACCATCGACAATAAGGAGGTCAAAGGCAGCGGCCCGGTTGTAATATTAAGAATCTGGGACTAAATTAAATAATTAAGGCTTTATCAAAAACAGTGATATAGTAGTTACAAAATACAGAATTGTGTTTAATAAAGCAAAAGGAGATTTAATATGTATTCAAAACATCCATATAAACCATTTATACCACAGAAAGCAACCAAACTTATTATTGGAACCATGCCGCCATATAGATTTTGTATTAAACCAAAAGAACTCTTGGATGGTGATGTGGATTTTTATTATGGTTCAAAAGACAATTACTTTTGGGATTTGCTTTCGGAAGTTACCGGTATACAACTTAATCAGGAAAACTCGAAAGAAACAATAAATCAATGCAAAAGCTTACTGACAACGCTTAATATAGGTATTACTGATATTGTTGAAAAATGTATCCATAAAGATAAAAAATCCGATGATGCATCATTGGAAATAATAACACTCAAGCCGATTAAAGAATTACTTTTGCAGAATCCCCAAATAGACACACTTATTTATACAAGTGCATTTGTCATCAAGCAGGTAAATCAAATAGCAGATAAATCCTATCACAACTGGAAAATTCCCAATAAAACGGGTACTGTTATTATGAATGGAAAAGAATACAATGTAGTTGTTTTGTATTCACCATCTCCTACGGCATTACGCAGAATAACTGCTGAAACGCGTTTTCGCCAATATAAAAATGTCTTTGGTGAACAAAAATGATTTGTCTTTCTCACTTGTTAAAATCGACTGATAAATACATTTCTGCGGCGGACAGAGTGTTCGCCGCACTTGATTTATCTAATATAAAATATAAATTATTAAATAATACAAATGATATTTGGGCAAGGGATTATATGCCTGTGAAAACTAAATCGGGCAAATATATATCGTTTCGGTACGAGCCGAGTTATCTTGCAAATGATCCGCAATTAAGAACGAATTTCAAAACCGATATTGCACCGAGATTTAAGGTCGATAACCTTGTTTATACAGATATAAATTTAGACGGTGGGAATGTGGCTTTTTCGCCGTCTAAAGAAAAAGTCATCATAAGCGACAGAGTGTACTCGGAAAATCCAAGTTGGCACAAAACAGAACTTACGGCCAAACTTGCAAAGTTGCTTGAAGCGAATGTGATTATCATTCCGTCGTTGAGGTCGGATATGACGGGACATGCCGACGGTATGGTACGCTTTGTGAATGAAAATACAGTTGTTGCAAATGCTCCTCTATCACCGTTTGGATTTGAGACAAAAGTTAAAAAGGCTTTGCAAAATCATGGAATTAAAGTACTTGATTTTCCGTATTTTGATTCAAACGGCGACAGCGCCATCGGCTGTTATCTAAATTTTTTAGAGACCGAACAGGCTATATTTTTACCGGTATTCAGCGTTGATACGGACAATAAGGCTATAGAACTGGCAAAAAACATTTTTGGTAAAACAATAATCCCGGTTAATATCAACGAAATTGCCGCTGACGGCGGCCTACTCAACTGTATCAGCTGGGAAACCTAAATAAAAAATCCGAACATTTATCAGTGATGATAAAGTTCGGATTTTTCTTATTGGTCGAAGTGCGGAGACTCGAACTCCGTGCCTCTTGGTCCCAAACCAAGCGCTCTACCAGATGAGCTACACCTCGGTGCGTCTATTATTAGGATATGCTGCTGCGCACTTGTGTTATTTTAATATATCCGGCAGGGTTTGTCAAGCGGGTGATTGGGCGGGCAACTGTGGCTGCTCCATCCGCACTTATGCATACGCAAAGAAAAACACCACCGCTTTGGCTCACGCCGGGGCGGTGGTATTCTTTGGGGGCTAAAATCAGTCTTGGAACAGCGGGGTAGACAGGTAGCGGTCACCGGTATCCGGCAGCAAGGCTACGATGGTCTTGCCTGCATTCTCCGGGCGCTTGGCCAGCTGCTCGGCCGCCCAAACGGCTGCACCGGAGCTGATACCGGTGAGCACCGCGTCGGACTTAGCCAGACGCTTGCCGGTGGCAAAAGCATCTTCATTGGTGACGGGAATGATCTCGTCGTAAATCTTGGTATCCAGCGTATCCGGAACAAAGCCGGCGCCGATGCCCTGGATCTTATGTGCACCGCCCTGGCCGGTGGACAGCACCGGGGAGGAAGCAGGTTCTACGGCAACCACTTTTACATTGGGGTTTTGGCTCTTCAGGTACGCGCCCACGCCGGACACTGTACCGCCGGTGCCTACGCCTGCCACAAAGATGTCAACCTTGCCCTCGGTGTCCTTCCAGATCTCCGGGCCGGTGGTGGCCTTATGGGTGGCCGGGTTCACCGGGTTTACAAACTGACCGGCGATGATGGAGCCGGGGATCTGCTCGTGCAGCTCCTCTGCCTTGGCGATGGCGCCCTTCATGCCCTTGGCGCCCTCGGTGAGCACCAGCTCTGCGCCATAGGCTTTCATCAGGTTGCGGCGCTCCACGCTCATGGTCTCCGGCATGGTGATGATCAGGCGATATTTTTTGGCCGCAGCAACGGCTGCCAGACCGATGCCGGTGTTGCCGGAGGTTGGCTCAATAATGGTGCCGCCGGGCTGCAACTTGCCGGACTTTTCTGCGGCCTCTACAATGGCCTTAGCAATACGGTCCTTCACGGAACCGGCCGGGTTAAAATACTCCAGCTTAGCCAAAACAGTTGCTTTCAGGTCGTTCTCTTTTTCAAACTGGGTCAGCTCCACCAGCGGGGTGCCGCCAACCAGGTCCAGGATAGATTTATAAATTGCCATGATAATAACTCCTTGTCAAATTCAAATGAAATTGTCGGTCAAATCAGGCGTTCAGCGCTTTTACAGCGTCAAATCCCTGCTCCAGATCGGCGATAATGTCGTTGATGTTCTCTGTACCGATAGAAAGACGGATGGTGTTGTCAAAAATCTTCTGCTCGTTGAACTCCTGCTCAGACAGCTGAGAGTGGGTGGTGGTCTTGGGGTGGATCACCAGGGACTTTACATCTGCCACATTGGCCAGCAGAGAGAAGATCTCCAGCGCGTCGATAAAGGCCTTTGCCTCTTTTTCGCCGCCCTTGATGTCAAAGGTGAAGATGGAACCGGCGCCGTTGGGGAAATATTTATTGTACAGATCCTGATATTTTGGATCCAAGGACGGATGGTTCACATGCTCGACCAGCGGGTGATTTTGCAGGTACTCCAGTACCTTCTTGGTGTTCTCCACATGGCGCTCCACACGCAGGGACAGAGTCTCTACGCCCTGGAGCAGCAGGAATGCGTTAAAGGGAGAAATCGCAGCGCCGGTATCGCGCAGCAGAATCGCGCGGATATAAGTGGCGAACGCAGCCGGGCCGGCAGCCTGCACAAAGCTGAGGCCGTGGTAGCTGGCGTTGGGTTCGGTGAGCTGCGGGAACTTGCCACTCTTTTCCCAATCGAACTTGCCGCTGTCTACAATCACGCCGCCCAGGGTGGTGCCGTGACCGCCGATGAACTTGGTGGCGCTGTGGACCACAATGTCTACGCCGTACTCAATGGGGCGCAGCAGATAGGGCGTGGCAAAGGTGCTGTCCGCCACCAGCGGAATGCCGTGCTTGTGGGCGATCTTGGCCAGGGCCTCAATGTCCACCAAGTTAGAATTGGGGTTGCCCAGGGTCTCAAAGAAGATCAGCTTGGTGTTGTCCTGAATAGCATCCTCAAAATTTTGCAGATCGTCCGGGTCAACAAAAGTAGTCTTGACCCCGTGCTCCGGGAAGGTGTGCTCCAGGTAGTTGTAAGTGCCGCCGTAAATGGTCTTGGCGCTGACAATATGGTCACCGGCCTTGGCCAGTGCCTGGAAGGTGTAAGCCAAAGCAGCCGCGCCGCTGGCGGTAGCCAAACCGGCTACGCCGCCCTCTAAAGCGGCAATGCGCTTTTCAAACACATCCTGGGTGGAGTTGGTCAGACGGCCGTAAATGTTGCCGGCGTCTGCCAGGCCAAAACGGGCCTGGGCGTGGTCGCTGTTATGGAATACATAAGAAGTGGTTTGATAGATCGGTACGGCTCTGGAGTCGGTAGCGGGATCCGCCTGCTCCTGGCCAACATGCAGCTGCAAAGTCTCAAATGCGTATTTCTTGCTCATAATTCAAATTCCTTTCAAGTTCAAATGATAAAATGTAGGTTACGATTGGGTCACATACATCGGCTCATTCGTCCAAATCGGAAATTTTGTCTTAACAATGTGGGAAATAACCGGTTCATAGCGGTCTCCTGATTTCTTCGGGTCTCCCCGTTGGATTGACTTAACTATACACCATAATGCCTACTATGTCAATAGGTAATGTCGGAAAAAATAAAAAATTTTTTCTGAGCCACCAAAATTTCGCGTAACCAGGCCAAAAATAGCAAAAAATTAAATGCGGAAAATGTCGTTGCAATTCAAAGTGGGCGGCAGATTGCCGCCCGCAGTGCATTTGTGCCCCAGCTGAAAAAAATCAAACAAAAGCGCGGCAGGATCACCCACCGCGTAAAAAATACATATTCTATTTCTTTTATATGCTGCGCTTTCGGTATTATGCTTCCGCGACACGAAAGTCCGTGCCGATGGAGCCATACTTTTTATAATCGTAGTCGATATTCACCTTTTTCATTCGATAGACGCTTACGCTGTTGTCCTGTGTTTTTGTCAAATCGGCGTCTGCAACATAGGTATCTATGCCTACGGACATGGTTTTATACGCCGAGCCATAACTATAACGAATGGACCGGATCTGGCAATTCACTGCAACAACATAATCGTATCGGTTGACATCCAACTGCGAAATATCAAATCGAGGCGCCAGGCGTTCCAACTCCTGCTGCCCATTTCCGTTAAAGCAATAATGCGCATCACTTTGAACGAAAAAGTAGCAATAGCCACCGTCTTTGTAGGTATCACAAAAAGGCGGCTCCAGATCGTATGTGGCCATCAGCTTCGGTTTGACCATTTTCGGTGCCAAAAATGCACCCACAACAAGTACCAACGCAATAAGTATGGTGAGTATAAAAACCGCCCGTTTTTTCATAACGACTGCTCCCCTTTTGACCGAATAGCCAAGATTTTTCTTTTTTTAACAATATCAGTATAAATGGTGTGGCACGCGAATTACAAGGAATGCTCCGTGGAATCGACTCCACTTTCAATGGAAAAGGATATGCACACATATTTAAACCCGCTGCACACCACACAAAAAAGCGACTTCCCTCGGGAAGTCGCTTTTCTCTATATATACATATTGTATCTGTTATTATACGCTTATTCTTTACCGGCGCGGCGCTGGGACAGGGCGGCAGAGATCTGCGCCTTCTTCTCGCCCACAATGTCGTACTTAAACATGGGGAAGATGGACAGCAGTGCCAGCACACCCGGCAAGGCGGTATAAGCAAAAAAGATAATGTCCTTGGTCTTGGTGGTGAAAGTACCGGCACCCAAAGCGTCATAATAACCGGACACCTGCACAAAGATCAGGCCCACGGCGGTACCCAGTGCCAGACACACCTTAATGGTCAAGGTCAGGATGGAATAGGCGGCGCCCTCCATCCGCTTGCCGGTCTCATACTCGTAATAATCCACGCAATCGGCGGTCATGATCATGGGCATTAAGGTGACGGCGCCGAACTGCAAGCCGATCAGGAACAGAGAGGCATAAAACAGCACGGTGAGCACCATATTGTCCGGAGACTGGAACCAGAAATGGCCGATCACAAAGGAGAAAATGGAAGCGGCAAAGCCGTAAACAGACAGAAGAATGTACGCCTTGCGCTCATCCAGCTTCTTAATCAGCAGGGGGCACAGCGCCATACTGATCATGGAACCCACGGCGGTAACGATACCCAAAACAGCCACCAAGTTTTGGCTGCCCAGGATCACCGTTGCGGCCTGTACCTGGATACCCATAGCCATCTGACGGCCAAAGCCCAGGAAATAAGAAATAATCACCAGCATTAAGGGTTTATTGTTCTTCAGCGCGCCCATCATATCCTTAAAAGTGGTCTTTTCGCCGGCCTGGTAGGGCACCCGCTCCTTATTGAGCAGCGGAATCAGGGCAAAGAGCACACAACCAAAGATGGCGGTGAGCACTGCGGTCCAGAAGAACTCGGAAGCGATCATAGGCGTATCTGTCTCGCCGGACTTGACGAACACCTTGGACCCGCCGGGAATAATCAGGCAGGCAATCGGCACAATCACCACGCAGGCAGAAAAGCCGATCTGCTTAAAGGTATTGGAAATGGACACCACATTGGTGCGCTCCGTGGGATCCGGGGTCAGCACGGAAGCGATCCCCTGCGAGGGCACATCGCCCATGGTCATGGCAATGGACCAAACCAAGTAGGTGAGGAAGATCCACACATACAGCCCGGTGCCGGAAAACGGCACTTTCACAAACACCACAGCGGTCATCACCAGCAGCGGCACCAGAGAGTACAGGATCATAGATTTGAACTTGCCCCGCTTGCTTTTGGACCGGTCGATCAGGTTGCCCACCACCGGGTCCGCCACAGCAGACACGATCTTGGCCACCAAAATTAAAATGGCCACCACAGACACATTGGCGCCCAAAATGGAGCCGTCAAACTCGGCCTGGTAGGAGTTTAGCAAGCCTACGATGGCCTGGAACCCGAACAATCCCAGAGAGTACGCCGCAATCTCCTTAAAATTCATATACTTTTTTTTCGTTGCCGTTACAGCATCTGCCATAAAAACCCCTCCTTTTTATTGCAAAAAAAGCAGAAAGGGGCGCTAAGCCATTCCCTCATTGAAACGGCTGCGTCCCTTAAATGCTTAAAATTTACTCCGCCAGCTCGGCGTCGTCCTTAAAAACTTCCTTAAACAGGTCAATGTCCGCCGCTTTCATCACAGCGCTGAACAGGCGAGAGCCATTCACCGGCAGCAGCTTGCCAAACACGCTCATGGCGTGGGCATCCACACCGTGGATCTGCAGTGCCTGCTTGTGCTCTATACCGAACATGATCATCTTCACCATCAGGTCGCAATCGGTAGAGATCATATTGATGACCTTTTCGCCCTTGCCGCCTGCGTTGGACTGGCCGCGGAAAATATCCGTCTTGGTAAAGCCGGGGCAAACCAGACCCACATAGCACTTGCCACGGAACTCCTCACGCAGAGCCTCGGTAAAGCCCTTCAGTGCGGCCTTGGAGGCGCTGTACATGGAAGTACCGGCCAGGCTCATCAGCGCGGCGGAAGAGTCAATGTTAACAATGCCCGGGTCCGTGCTCTGCAGCAACATGGGCAGAAATGTCTTAACGGAATACACGCAGCTGTAGAAATTAATGTTAATGGCTCGCTCAATTTCTTCATCACTGTAGCGGTCAAAGCGCTTAAACTTAGGCAGAATACCGGCGTTGTTGACCAGCACATCCACCTGCACGCCTTCCTCTACCAGCTCGTTATAGAAGTTCTCCCAATTCTCCTTAACAGACACATCAAACAGCTTGTAAGAGAACTGCTGGGCATAAGTGGGGCCAAGCTCCTCAATGAATTTGAGCATCTTGGGTTCCGACCGAGCCACGCCGATCACAGTGCAGCCGTGCTTCTTGATCAAGGTAGCCGCAATGCCTGCGCCCATACCGCCGGAAGCGCCGGTTACAACAACAGTTTTGCCGTCTAACCAACAATACATAGGTAAAATTCCTCCAATATGTAAAATTCTGTATTTATTATAGCTGAAAAAACCAAAGAATACAACATTTTTTTATGCAGGACAGCGGATTTTTCCGTTTTTATCCGTCACTATGGTGATTGTGCCGCTTTGATCCGTGCGATAGACGGTACACCCGGCATCCCGCAGGCGGGAAAGCGTGCTCTCTGCCGGGTGGCCATAACGATTGCCCGCGCCCACGGAGATCACCGCATACTTGGGCAATGCCTGGCGCAGAAACACATAGCTGGTGGCAGAGCCGCTGCCGTGGTGACCCACCGCCAGCACATCACAACTTACATCTGCACCGCTTTGGATCAAGCTGCGCTCCTCCTCTGCCCCGGCGTCACCCATAAAGAGAAAAGTCGCGCCGCCAAAGCGCACTTGCAGCACCAGACTGCTGTTGTTTAGATCGCTGCCGGCAGCGGCGGGGCCCAGCACGGTACACTTAGCCTCCCCCAAAGGAAACTGCATACCCGCCTGCCCGGCCACCGGAGTCACACCCCGATCCGCCAGCGCATCTAAAAAATCTTGGTAATCGTCGCTGTCTACCGTTACCGGGCTGACAATGGCATGACCCACCGGCACCGCATCCACCACAGCGGCCAGGCCGCCCACATGGTCCTCATGGCCATGGGTATTCACCACATAGTCCAGCCGGTCCGTTGCCGCCTGCACCGCACGAGTGACCTTGGCGCCGTCTGCCACATTGCCGCCGTCGATAAGCAGACTCTTACCCCCGCAGGTGAGCAGCGCCGCATTGGCCTGACCTACATCCAGAAATTCCACCGTCAACACATCCTGCCGCCGGGCAGTCTCGTTGCCGTTTGTACCAAAGACGGCAGCCCTGTTGACCGCACTGCAACCGCCAAAAAGCAGCAAAAGCGCCAGTACCAGCGGAACAATTTTTCGTGTTTTTGCACAAGTTTTCATGGCGTTTTCCAGCACTTCCTACAAATTCCGTGAAGTTGCTTGCAACCTTTCTTTCATTTATGTTATCATAGTATTTGCTATTGGACAGGTGTCCATTACAAAGCGATTTGAGGGGGGTTTTTCTAAAAAATGGACAGACGGGTAAAGCGCACCAAGGCGGCGGTCTTTAACGCCATGATCGCGCTGATGATTGAAAAAGAAACGGACAAGATCACCGTATTGGAGCTGTGCAAAAAAGCAGACATTAACAAAAGCACCTTTTATCTGCACTTTAAGAGCATGGGCGCGTGCATTCAATTCTGCTTTGAGACCATCACCAACGGCATTGTGGAGATCGCCAAGGGCATCAACTACGATCAAATCCAGCGGGATCCCACGGATATAATTAACAGTATGCTCAATGAGATTGAGCGCAACAACAACATTGAGCGGCTGACCAAATTCAAAAACAGCCGTATGTGCGCCCCCGCCCTGCGCATGCTCAAACAGCAGATGACCGAGGCCATTTGCTCCCACAACAACTTCACTATGGAGAAAAATTATCACCAGGTAACCAATGTGATCTACGCCGTAGGCGGCTGTATTGATGTGATTCTGGAGCCGCTGCCCGCCTTTGACCGGGAAAAGCTGACTGCCGTACTCACCGCGCAGCTGCGCAAAATACGGTAATCCATACGATGATTGATACGCACAAAGCCCCTGCAATGGCAGGGGCCTTATTTTTTTGTAACGGAGAGATTAAAAAACGCCAACCGCGCAATCCCTCCACCGCCTACGGCGGTCCCCCTCCCTTTGCAAGGGAGGCTTGAATTTTACAACCGATTTTGCAGGGCCCTTACGCTTCCTCGATCAACAGGCCGATGCTCTCCTTTCCGTCAGACCCATGGGCACCACCCGACAGCTGTCGGATAATGCACACTGTCTCGCAAGAATTATACCATATTTTTGCATGCCTGCATAGTGGATTGCAAAAGAATATGGCGTTTTTTCAGGATAGGAAATGGCGGCGAATGGCAGGGCGTACAAACACCCTACAAAAAAATAAAAGCCAAACGGATCTTATCCCTCACACAAAAAACCGCCCGGGCCTTACGGTCCGGGCGGTTCCCTCTCTTACGGCAAGCGAAAGATCATTTGCCGATTTGATACAACGCAGAGGTATCTGCGGTGGTATTGTCTACATACCAGGTATGGCCGATCTGCACCACGGTCAGGTTGCAGGTGGCCAACTGGGTACCCTTAGCGTCCGTTACCTGCACGGTGCAGGTGGAAACAGCACGGATGTCGTCGGCGCTGACTTCATAATTCTCCAGCAGCTGGGTATTCATCTTGGCGGTATAAGCCTTTACATCCTCCACCGACTGCACATCGGTCACGGTGGTGGTCAGCTTGTAATCCTCGCCCAGCGCCTTTTGATAAGCGCCGATGGTCTTATCCGTCAGCTTGACCTTGGTGTTCTTGTCGTAGGTCTCTTCCGTACCGGTCAGACTCTCGCCGTAGGTCTTTACATTGGCCTCCAGCGCAGTGAACATACCCTCGTCATCCAGGTATGAATCACCGAATACCTGCCCCCGCACCTGCTGGTACTTGGCAAAGTAATTGGTGAACATAGCGTCTGCATCGTCCCAGCCATACTGACCCAGCAGCTCCACATAGTAGGGATACATGGCCTCGGTCACCTGGCCGGTAAGCGTACCGTCATCGTTCTTGGTCTTATCGGACTTGTAGCTGTCGTCGTTCAAGCCCTTTAAGTTCTTGGTATCATCGCCGGGCTTGTAACCGGCGTCCTTATAGATCACCGGGTACATATAAAACTTGCGGATAAAATCGCCGTATTTCTCGCTTTTGCTCACCAGCGCATACTTGTTGGCATTGTAGCCGTCACCGGTCTGCACAATGGTATCCGCATACGCCTGAGCGACCTTCTCCGGCTTAAATGCAATATACTTGCTGCTAAAGGTGGCCACGGTGGACACAGCCAAAATGGCTGCAACCAACAAAAATACCACCAGCGCATACAACTTGGTATTAAAAGTCTTTTCCTGTTTTGCCATTCTCGTCGCCCCCTTACTCGGCTGCTGCCGCATCGGCAGTCTCTTCGCCCTCACCGGCAACCAAACCGGCGGCCTCACGGCGCTCCATCAGCTCGCGGGTAATGCGCTCCTTCTTCTCACCGACCATATCGTAGAAGAAGATGGGCACCGCCTGGAGCACAACGAACACGGCGGGAATGATGGTGTAGATCATTAAGATCTTGTTCAAAGTAGAATCCGTCTGGGCGGCATAAGCCACATTGGCGTCACGAGATACGGCATAGCCGGACCAGGTGTACAGCAGCCAGGGACCCAGCGCCTTGGTGAAGGCGGAAGCGATCTTGGAGAACAGACCGTAACCGGCATACGCCAGGCCGTCCTTGCGCTGGCCGGTTTTCCACTCGATCTCGTCTACGCAGTCGGCGATCATAATATTGGGGGTTACATTGGTGTTGCCGTGCTGCAAACCGCAGAAGAAGTTCAGGATCAGGAACGGCACAATCAGGGTACTGTTAAAGCCGATACCCTTAGACACCAGGAACAGGATTGCCATAGAAGATGCACCGTACACGCAGAAAAGAATAAAGGTCTTTTTGGTGGAGAACTTCTTCAGCACAAAGTTCACCAGCAGGGTGCCCACAGCGGTACCGATACCCATGGGCAGCAGCAGCGCCAGCTTCAGGTCCTTAGAGCCCAGCAGGTAAATGGCAATGTACAAAGACACGGTGCCGTACACGCCGCGGCCAAAGCCGCACAGCTTGGTCAAGGACACCATCAGCAGGTTCTTGTATGTAAAGACCACCTTGACGGCGTCTTTCAGGCTTACCTTCTCCTGCGTGAAAGGCACACGCTCTTTGTTATTGGTAAAGAAGATCATCACAAAGAGGATCAGACCCAGGGCGCACACCGCCGTGGAGATCACCAGGTCAAGGCCCTGGCCCTCGGCGTTCTTATATTGCTGCTTGCCCATCAAGACCTTCATTACCAGGCCCACCACCATCACGACTACCATACCGCCGGACTGGCCCACGCTGCGCAGGAACGAAGCGATGGAGATGGCGGTGGAGCGCTCTGCCGGATTAGGCGAGCACAGGGAGCCGAAGCAGTTAGACGGGCTTTCTACCGCACAGCTGAAGGCGGTATACAAGGAGTAGATCACAAACATCCACACGATCGCCAAGGTTTGGTTGGAGGTGTTGGGAGCAATGAATACCAGCATAGCCACCACGGCCAGCGGCACCACGCCGAAGCCCACCCAGGGCTTTACCTTGCCCAGCTTGGTGCGGGTGTTATCCACCAAATAGCCGATCACCAGCTCGCACACGGCGCCGATGATACCGGCCACCAAGAACACCATAGAGATGGCGTTTGCCATGGTGGCGGAGTCAAATCCCTTGCCTTTGAACGCGAAGTCAGCGAAGAAGGTAGCGGTGTAGTCCGGCATCCAGCCGGTCATCAGAGCCACGCCGAACAGACCAATACCAAAGGTAACGATCTCTGACTTCTTCATGTACTTTTTTTCCGTTTTGTCAGACATGAAAAATCCCCTTTTCCAGATTTAGTTTTGTTTTGCGTCCAGTATTATAGCACGCCGCCGCGTATTTGACAACTGTCCGGTTCTTTATTTGGCACATTTGAAAATCTGTACCGTCATGGATCGAAATATGCTCCATATTTTAGGAAAATCGGTTGCGATTTGCCTCCCTTATTGCAGGGGGCCAAATACAAACACAAAACCGCCTGCGCAGAAATACGCAGACGGTTCATGGTTTATATCGATATTATACGCACGCCGTTATGCCTTGGCGACCTCTTCGGTCTCGCTGCCTTTTTTGCTCTTCACATAGCTCTTGGCACTGTTGACCACAATGGTCAAGCCCAGTACAATCAGCAGCACGGCGATGATCAGCTGCAAACCGTTGGCAATAAACACAGCGCCCCAGCTGGTCTGTCCGGCAGGGATCTCCACTGCGGCAGCCTGCTGAATGGCCTTGATCATGGCGATCAGCCGCTGCACCAATGCAGTAAAGGTAACGCACAGCATAATGATCATAGGCGGGAACAGGATCTTGTTCTTTCTGCCTGTAACCTTCAGGAACACGCACAGCGTAATCAGCACCAGTGCGCTGAGCAACTGGTTGGCAGAGCCAAACAGAGGCCAAATCTGCTGGTAGCCCACCTTGGTGAGCACATAGCCGCAAAGCAGGGTGATGATGGTAGCAAAATACGGATTGCACACCACCTTGCGCCACAGAGCTGCATGCTTCATATCGTCTACGCTGAAGATCTCCTGGAAAGACATTTTACCGATCCGAGCCACAGCATCCAGTGTGGTCAGCGCCAAAGCGGACACACACATGGTCATAAACACGGTGGCTACCTGTACCGGCACGCCCATTTTCTCAAAGAACCCGGCAACGCCGCGGGAGAAGATCTGGAACGGGGTGCCCTCGGCGGCCACGCCGTTCTTGGCGGCGGCACCGGCCACGCACAGTGCCAGTACAGCCAGCACGCTCTCCAAAATCATGGCGCCGTAGCCCACTTTCAGCATATCCTTCTCATTGGCGATGGTCTTAGACGAAGTGCCGGAGGACACCAGACTATGGAACCCGGACACAGCGCCGCAGGCCACGGTCACAAACAGAATGGGGAACATGGTGCCCAGCTTCTCGTTATTAAACCCGGTAAAGGCAGGCAGCTCCATGGTGGGGTGGCCGATGACCAAACCGATGATGGCACCGGCGATCATGCACACAAACATAATGGTGGTCATATAGTCCCGAGGCTGCTTCATCAGCCAAATGGGCATAATGGCCGCCAGGAAAATATAAGCGAACACCACGGCAGCCCATTGGGTCTTGCCCATGATGATGGGCACTTTAATGCCCACGGCAAAGGACGCAACGATAAAGACAACGCCCACAACAAACTCTTTCCACCCGGTCAGGTTCCACTTCTTCTGGATCAGGCCGAACACCACGGCAAACACCATAAACATAATAGACACCATACCGGCGGAGCCGTTGACCCCGGCAGTCGGCAGCTTTTGCAGAGTCTCCGCATCAAAGGCAGAGAATGTGCCGGTAACCATATCCGCAAATACGGCGATGATCAGCACGGAGAACAGCCAGCAAAAGATGGTAAACAATTTGCGGCCCAGCTTGCCGATGTACTTTTCAATGAGCATACCCATGCTCTTGCCCTCGTTCTTCACAGAAGCGTACAGGGCGCCGAAGTCCGTAACAGCGCCGAAGAAAACGCCGCCGATCAGGATCCACAGCAGCACCGGCACCCAGCCGAAAACCGCCGCCTGAATGGCGCCGGTAACCGGGCCTGCACCTGCGATAGAGGAAAATTGATGGCTGAACACCGTCCAGCCGTTGGTCGGTACAAAGTCTTTGCCGTCGTTGTACTTCACTGCGGGGGTCTCTGCCTTGGGATCAATACCCCAGGACTTGGCAATATGGCGACCATACAGCACATAGCCCGCACCTAACACAACAATGGCAATCAGTACAATAACCAATGTGTTCATTTGAAAGACTCCTTTCATTCTTCTTTTCCCAGTCAAATACAAAAAACAAAAAACCTTCGCCCCGGCACAGCCAATGCTGCTGTGCAAAGACGAAGGTAAAAATCAGAAACCCACGCGTTACCACTCTGCTTGCCGGCAAAGCTGCCGACCGCTCATGCGCTGCCCGCCAAGGCGGATAGCACGCTCCGATAACGGGGAGTACCGGCACCGATTACGAAGCCCGAGGGCCGCTCACAGGTGCTGCTTGCAGGGGATAACGAGGACCGCGCCTTGCTGCCGTCTTCCACAACCGGCGGCTTTCTGTAAGCGGTGATGCGGTTCGTCCTGTCCTGTTCGTTGCATTTGACTGTTGAATTTATACTACCAATATAGCACTTTTGCGCCATTTGTCAACACCGCCGGAACAAAAAAATGCCCAAAATCGCAATAACGGACAGGGGTTGGAAAAATAAACGCCCCGGCGGGAACGAAAACGATCTGCCGGGGCGCAGTATATGCTTTTCTGTTTACAACTGGTCCGCCAAGGAGAAAATCAGGTCCCGGGTCTTGTCCCAACCCAGGCAGGGGTCGGTGATGGACTTGCCGTAAATGCCGTCCTCCCACTTTTGGGCGCCGTCCTCAATGTAAGACTCAATCATAAAGCCCTTTACCAGCCGGCGTATATCCGCCGAGTGGCGCATGGAGTGGAGCACCTCATTGGCAATACGCACCTGTTGCAGGTACTGCTTGGAGGAATTGGAGTGGTTGGTGTCAATAAGCACCGCCGGGTTGGCAATGCCGCTCTCCACATACAGATCGTGGAGAATACGCAAATTCTCGTAATGATAATTGGCGTGGTTGATGCCGTGGCGGTCCACACTGCCCCGCAAAATGGCGTGGGACAAGGGGTTGCCCTGGCTCTCTACCTCCCAGCCGCGATAAATAAAGGAATGATCGCCGTGGGCGGCCTTAATGGCATTGATCATCACAGACAGATCCCCGCTCATGGGATTCTTCATACCCACAGGAATATCCAGTCCACTGGAGATCAGCCGGTGCTCCTGGTTCTCTACGCTGCGGGCACCGACGGCCACATAGCTCAGTAGGTCGCTTAAATACCGGTGATTCTCCGGGTACAGCATCTCGTCTGCACAAGACAACCCGGTCTCCTGCAAGGCACGCAGGTGAATATGGCGAATGGCGCGAATACCCTCGTACATATCCGGCTTTTTGCCCGGGTCCGGCTGGTGGAGCATACCCTTGTATCCGGCGCCGGTGGTGCGGGGCTTGCCGGTATAAATGCGGGGAACGATCAAGATTTTGTCCGCCACCTGCTTTTGCACCTCTGCCAGGCGGTGGATATAGTCAATCACCGCATCCTCCCGATCCGCCGAGCAAGGGCCGATCACCAACAGCAGCTTGTCGCTCTCGCTGCGGATAATGGCGGCGATCTCCTGATCCCGCTTGTCCTTGTAGGCAGCCAGCTCCGGCGTCAGGGGCATCTCTTTTTTCAGCTCCTGAGGAATGGGCAGCTTGCGAATAAAGTGCATATGATCCATTTTATCAAAATTCTGCATGGGCTTTACCTGATTTCTATACTGTGATACCTATTATATTATACTGCCCGGAATCACTTGTCAAGAAAGCGCTTTAAATTACCATAACAGTGGAATACCGGGGGAATTGTAAATTTTGGCCCGCTGCCCTTGACCCGCTCCCTGCTTTGTATTACTATTAAAAGGATCATTTACAGGTAAAGCGGAGCAAAGCATGGCAAACGAACGAAAAAAACCTGCAAAAAAGAATAGCCGCAGTCGGTCAACCTCACGGCGGACAAGCACCCGTAAAAAAGCCAGCCGCAAAAAGCCCGCCGGCACCGCCCGGCGCAAGGGGCGGCGCAAAACCAACGGCCAATCTCTGTTTGCCAACCGGTGGGTGCAGGCGGCGCTGGCGCTGGTGATCGTGGGTGCGCTGGCTGCCACAGTGCTGGCACTGGGGAACCGCCATCAGCGGGTAACCTATGACTTTGGCACCGACGCCCCCTTTGTGGAGGGGGTAGACATCTCCGAGCACAACGGCACCGTGGACTGGACTACCCTGGCAAAAAGCGCCAAATTTGCCTTTATCCGGGTAGGCTACCGGGGCTACAACGACGGTGCGCTCCATGCAGACAAAATGGCAAAAGAGAACTTAAAAGCTGCCCGCAAGGCCGGGGTACCGGTGGGTGTATATTTCTTCTCTCAAGCCACCACGGAGGAAGAAGCCCAAGAGGAAGCCCGCTTTGTGCTGGAAGCCGTGCGCTTTGCCAAAGTGGAGCTGCCGCTGATCATAGACTATGAATACGGCTACAACGCCGCCGGAGAGCACGCCGGTCGGCTGTATGACGCCAATGTGAGCAAAAAGGACACCACCCGGCTGCTCACCGCCTTTTGTGACACCGTGACCGCCGACGGCTACACCGCCGGGGTGTACGCCAACTCGCACTTTTACATTTCTAAATTCGACGCCACCTCCCTGCCCAAGGGCACTCTGCGCTGGGTGGCGGACTACAACAGCGCCGTCACCTACACCGGGGATTTTGATATTTGGCAATATTCCAAAACCGGTAAGATCAAAGGCAACGGCAGCAAGTACATTGACCTGAACCGCTGGTATCTGGGAGGTTCCTAATGCAAAAAGCAAAAAAACGATTCTTTTCTGTCACCGCCATACTGCTGGCGGTGCTGGTGGCCTTAACGGCGCTGCTGCCTACGGCGGGCGCAGCCCAGGCCGCCACCATGAGATCCAAATACACCGGCAAAAGCTACACCCACAACGCCCGATTTAAAAAGCTGGAGGTGCTAAACGGTGTAGACATTTCCGCTTGGCAAGAAAAGGTGAACTGGAAAAAGATAAAGAACGACGGCATTGACTTTGCCATTCTACGCGCCGGGTACGGCAAGAACGCCAGCCAGGAGGACGCCTACTTTGCCACCAACTTTAAGAACGCCACTGCCGCCGGGCTGCCGGTGGGTATTTACTGGTACTCTTATGCCAAGAGCGTGGCGGATGTGGAAAAAGAGGCGCGCCTGTGCCTGCAAGTACTGGGCAGCCGCACCCTGGATCTGCCGGTGTTTTATGACTTAGAGGAGAGCAGCCAGCTGAACAAGGGCAAGGCCTTTTGCACCCAGCTGGTAGAGCACTTTTGCAGCATCATTGCCGCTGCCGGGCACACCCCGGGGCTGTATATGAGCCGCAGCCCGCTGCTGGACTACATTGAGCAGGAAACACGGGGCCGCTACGCCCTGTGGGTGGCGGAATACGGCTCCAAGACCTGCAAGTACGACGGCGATTACCTGATGTGGCAGTACGCAGACAACGGCAAGGTGGCCGGGGTCAACGGCCACACGGATATGGACTTTCTGTATGGCAATAAAAACAGTTTGCCCGGCTCTGCCACCCTGCTGAAAAGCAAGACCTACACCGGCAAAGCCATCACGCCCGCCCCCACCGTCACCGGCGAGGACGGCCAACCGCTGAAAGCGGACAAGGATTACACCCTGACCTATATCAATAATAAAGCGGTGGGCATGGCCACCATTACCGCCCAGGGGCTGGGTGCTTACACCGGGCGGCGGTGGTACTATCGCTTTAAGATCCTGCCTGCCAAGGTCACCGGTCTGACCCTGGAGAGCCGAAGCAAAACACGGCTCACCTACATTTGGAACGCCACCCCCGGCGCCAACGCCTACCTGGTGAAGGTCATCAACCGCACCACCGGAAAAGGCTTTGACAAGGCAGTAAGCACCACCCGAGTGGATCTGACCGATTTAACAGACACCCAGCTGTACGAGGTGCAGGTGGCGGCTTATCGGGGCAACACCGCTTACCGGGGTCCCTATTCCAAGGTGAACGCCAAGCACGCCCTGCCGGGCACCGTCACCGGGCTGAAAACGCAAAAGACCGCCACCGGCTCCATTACCCTGGAGTGGAACAAAAAGCCCGGCGCCGACGGCTATGTGGTGTACCAATATATTGCCGCCAAAAAGCAGACAAAGCGCTTGGCCACCACCACCGCCCGCAGCTTTGTGTTCAAGGGCAGCGGCGCCAAACCGGGCACCAAATACTACTTTTATGTGGCGCCCTACACGGTAGACTCCAAGACCAAGGAAGGCGCCAAGGGCACCCAACTGGCGACCACCACCCGCCCCACTGCCACCAAATGCACCGCCGCCAAATCCGCCAAAAAGCAGCAGATTACCGTGCACTGGAACAAAGTGAAATGCAACGGCTACGCCGTGCAATACTCCACCAAGAAGAACTTTTCCGGCGACAAAAAGACCCTGTATGTAAACAGCGGCAAGGCCACCGGGAATATTAAAACCGCCAAGGGCGGCCGCACCTATTATGTGCGCCTGCGCCCCTACACTACCGTGGGCAACGCCCGCTACTACGGCAGCTACACCACTGCCCGCGCCGTGCGGGTCAAGTGAGCACAATAGAAAAATAAGCATAAAGCACCGTTCGTTGGAACGGTGCTTTTTTGTGTTGTTGTGATTTGAGTGGATGATTTTGTTCCCGGTGTTGTGGCGGAGATAAAACAAGACACCGAAAGCCCCTTTAGTAACACCTCCGGTGCAATCCCCCCCTGCGGCTACGCCGCTTCCGCCTAACTGGTGCCCGTCCCCTCTGTCGCTACGCGACATCTCCCCGCACTGCGGGGAGTCACCCTTTACAAACCACAATAAGAAAACCTTGGAGTTTTACTACAAGAAGCAAAAGGAGAAAGAACTATGCAAAGATTTATTACAGACGAAAGAACAGGTATCCGATACGAACTCATCGGAGATTATTACTATCCCTGCTTGACGATAGAAAACGAAGAACCGCCTACGCTCACAAAATACGGAAGAATGAGGGAAAGATATTTAAGGGAACACAGGAAAATCTTGTATATCAATCTGCTTACAAGCGGAAAGTTATATGAACACCTTGCTGAAATTGATACTTCGGCGTGTAATATGGCGGAGTATCTGATAAAGGAAATGGCAAGAAAACAAGGTGTGACGGAACAACTGAAAGCGGAGGATATGATGAGATGGGTCGGATTGATGAATAATATCCGAGCCTGTGCAGATGAGATTGTATTGAACGATATTGTGTATTCCTAATAGCATACCAGCCGAAAAGGAACTGCTGTCTTTACTGATGGCAGTTTTCTTTTTCGGGAAGTATTCAAGAAGTCATTAAGTCGTGAGTGTAATGGAAGTGGTTAAATTGAAAGTTCATAAAGATGGTATGATGTGTTAAAATGAGAGTGATGAATTGTAATTTTCCGCATTGAATATTAAGAGACTTGTAGGTGTAAGCCTTTTGCTGTTTTATTATATTCTTTCAAAAAATGAAAGCTAATCTTTGAATAAATATTTTTTGAATTTAAGTGACGCTTGACACATTTTTCCCGTTTATTAGGGTGAAAGGCCTTAATACAAGGGAAAGAAGGAGAAGCCTATGGATGATAAGCAGATATTAGATTTATATTGGGAGCGCTCCGAAGCTGCTATATCCGAAACTTCAAAAAAATACGGAAAGTATTGCAGATACATAGCCTTTAATATTCTTCACAATGACGAAGATAGCGAGGAATGTGTAAATGATACTTATTTAAGAGCTTGGAACAGCATACCGCCTAACCGTCCATCTGTCCTAAAAACTTTTTTAGGGAAGATTACTCGCAACCTATCTTTGGACAGGTACGAACTGCTTAATGCAAAGAAACGTAATGGTGGGCAAATGCCATTGGTTTTTGATGAAATACAAGAGTGCATACCATCGTTGGATAGTACAGAAAACATTGTTGAAGAAATCGCTCTAACGGATATTCTCAACCGCTTTCTTTCTTCCCTGTCATTAGAACAGCGAAAAATCTTTATGAGAAGATATTGGTATTTATCGCCCATTAAAGAAATTGCAACGGAATATGGTATGAGCGAGAGCAAAATCAAGATGTCATTATTTCGTTCAAGGAACGAACTCAAAAAATTGTTAGAGAAAGAAGGTATCTCTGTATGAAAGAAAAGAAACTTTTAAGGGCATTGGGAAATGTCGATAATCAGTATATTAAGGAGGCTGAACCTATGAAAAAAACAAGTAAAATAACTAATCGGCAAAAATGGGTGTCTGTTGCAGCTTGCTTCGTACTCGTTGCTGTGATTGGAGTGGGAGTTTTTCAAAGCAATCTGTTTGGTACAAAAAACGATATTGCCACGCTGAATGATGGAGAAACAATTACTTTTGTTAAAAATGACTTATCACAATCTTCAATTAACTTAAATGTAACAACAAGACCTTTGAGCGATGCTGAAATTGAAATGCTTTTTGCAGACTTGCCTGTTACCGCAGATGCTTATTTTGATGCTGACAATCATAATATTCTGGGTTTTGAGGGAAAAATTGATGATACAAGAATGGTAGTTTCTAAACAGGGTGTAAATCTATTAGATACTATCATTGATGGAAATACAATCACTTCAAGTGTAGACGGCGTTGATATCAACGCAGGATATTTCGTAACAAAGTCAAATAGTCAAGGTGTCAAAACCGTAATATATTATGCAACCTTTGATATGGGAGAGAACACTATTTATGTAGAGTATTCTGGCGTTGAAAATGAAAGTGAAACTGTAAAAAACAACTTGGCAGACACAATTTTGAAGTTGATTGAGAACGGTGCATTTGATTTGAGCCAAATCCAAGAATAATCTGCAAATTTCATATACTAAGAACTTGATGTAACACCCTATACCCTTAAAAAATAGGGAAAGTAATATAAAGCCCCAAAAAACAAGTCTAAAAAGTTCTATTAGAACGGTATCTTCGCTTTTTGCCTGTTCTTATGATTATAATTTTAGTGGTCACGGTTTTTGCTACTTGAATGACAGAAAACATCGTAGAAATACGGTGTTTTTTGTTGCCCCAAACCCTACAATTTCATACATAACCACAGGTTAGTACAAATACCTTGCGTGATTTTTTTGAAAGGCTTAGAAAGGCAATTTTGCCCGATTTTCGCCCCGAAAAATGAC